>JAEEGK010000997.1_pt1 | contig 70827 bp, 53 predicted proteins | sample 8958771 | NCBI WGS metagenome assembly JAEEGK01 (sample SAMN16246547, study PRJNA631951) | gut metagenome | biome: gut microbiome; feature: rumen; material: SC-attached | host: Bos | place: Iran: Karaj | collected 2018-10
CACCCGCTTAACAGCAATACCTGCTTCAGTAGCTCAGTTGGTTAGAGCACCTGACTGTTAATCAGGGGGTCGTTGGTTCAAGCCCATCCTGAAGCGCCCAAGTTCCAATCGAAAGGTTGGAACTTTTTTTGTATCCTATACTAAACCTACTGCAAAAGATGATCCTTCGACCATCGATAGATAGTCTAAAGTACAAGGAAATATGGGGCAAACTCTGAGGGAGCGAGTTACCCCTTCTTAAATTCTCTAGAGAATTTGGAGGTTTAGACGGAGGAAACTCAGACTTTAGACGGAGGAAAGTCCTGAATTCTCTAGAGAATTTATCAGGCCCTACGTAGCACCCTTATTCGATACATAGTTCAAACCTCGAGTTTAAAAGGCATAAAGGGGTTTGCACTACCTTTGAGCCTAACGGCTCGAAGATACTCACACTCGAGAAAACTCAAATAAAATTTGGTTTTCTCCTCGCTAATTCGTATCTTTGCACCCAATAACAGAATAATTAAAACAATCTTTATGAGAAAACTTCTTTTATTATTACTATTGACATGTGGCTGTTTTGAGGCCAAAGCAGTTGAATTAGATGGGAACTATCTGTCCCAGAGTGGCGAATTGTTGTTCAGATTCAAGGGCGACAGCCTATATGTTGACATCGCCCAGAGCCATCGCAATGTCTCTGCATTCAAACTGGTCAAGAAGAGTAATGGCAAGAAAACCGCTACCTTTAACGCCTTCGAGAGTTATATGCAGAACGGCAGCGAGACTTATCGCGAGGTGCTGATTCGTGTAACCCGTCTGAAGAACAAGAAGTTCCTTTTGGAGTACTTCGGCAAGGACAAAGATCGCGAATATAACTCGAACGAGAGATACACCATCAAACTGATAGACTAAAAAAGGCCTTATGGCAAGCAATTCTGATTTTGTTCAATACATCGCTGACCAGTGTGCTGGGGCTGGCGAGATAGTTACCAAAAAGATGTTTGGCGACTATGGCATCTACTGCAATGGCAAGATATTCGGGCTTATCTGCGACGATCGCTTCTATCTGAAACCAACGGAGGCAGTACGTCCATTGCTTCGCACGCTTGAACTACGCCCACCTTATGAAGGCGCGAAGGATTATTTCTACATTGCCGATGTAGATGATCACGACTATCTCTCCCAACTTGTCAGCGAGACGTGCAAAGCGCTCCCTGAGCCCAAGCCTAAGAAACCGAAGAAAAAGGCATAAAGAACAATAAAGATATAAACATTAAACTGCACATAGACTTATGACACCAAAAGAACAGAGAAACGAGCGACTGGCTGAGCGGATGATTAAGAACCTGAAGCGTCGCAACATGGAGGCATTCTATTGCCCTACAGCTGAGGAGGCTGTAAAGAAGGTATCTGAACTGATAGCTGACGGAAGCAGCGTAACTTGGGGCGGATCAATGACCATCCGCGACATGGGAATACCCAAGGCCCTGAAAGAGCGAGGCACTCTGGAGGTTTTGGATCGCGACGAGGTGACTGATCGCGAGGAAGTGGTAAAGATCTACGAAAAGGCTTTTACAGCCGATGTGTATCTGTCGAGTGCCAACGCTATCAGCGAGGATGGTGTCATCGTGAATATCGATGGCAACGGCAATCGTGTGGCAGCCATCACCTGGGGCCCCAAGAAGGTTATATTTATAATAGGTATGAACAAGGTGGCTCAGACGGTAGAGGCAGCTCTGGCTCGCGCTCGCTCTACAGCTGCCCCCATCAACTCTGCCCGTTTCGACATCAAGACGCCTTGTCAGACAGATGGCGTATGCCACAACTGCAACTCACCTGAGAGCATCTGCAACTATGTACACTTCCTGCGCAATTCGCCTCGTGGCAAGCATGTGGTAGTGCTGGTTGGCGAAGACTTCGGATATTAATTCAGCCCATGAGAAAGATTGCATTGATATTGCTATTGTCTTGTGGAATAGCAGGATGGGCAGCAGAAAAGAACCTGAAGCCGAGACTGGTGGTATGTACAGACATCGCTCCAGCCGACGTAGAACCCGATGATATGGAGTCGATGGTTCGACTGATGGCCTATGCCGACCTGTTTGAGATTGAGGCATTGATCACCTCCGTGGGCTGGAACTGCGATCCCTACCCTAAGGAATGGTCGCAATATCTGCAACGCGTGATAGAGGCTTATCGCAAGGACGTTCCAAAGCTGATGAAACGCTCTAATCAGAAGTCGTTCTTATCTATAGAAGAGGAGAAAAAGTGCCAATCCATCGGCTATTGGCCCAGCGCTGACTATCTGAAGAGTCGTGCTGTAATGGGAAGCGAGCGAGGTGGTATCAAGGTAATTGGCGAAGGTAACGATTCACCAGGCAGCGAACTCATCATCCAACTAGCTGATGAAGACGATCCACGACCTATCTATGTAGCAGCATGGGGAGGAGCCAACACGCTGGCTCAGGCCATCTGGCGAGTGAAACAGACACGATCGGCAGAAGAGTTGAAGCGATTTGTACGTAAATTCCGCATCTATACCATCACCGATCAGGATATGCAGTATAACATGCGAATGGATCGTGCCTATAGTTCTCACATGTGGCTGAGACAGGAGTTTAAGGACGATCTGCAATTTGTTTGGGATGAAGGCACCTGGCAGGAGCAATGCGAACTAGGCAAACGCAATTGGCAACTACACAAAGAAAATATTCAAGGCAAGGGTGCGCTTGGCAAAGAATATCCCACGTACAAATGGGGCGTAGAAGGCGACACACCCAGTTTCCTCTATGTGATGCCCCATGGACTTAACGATCCTGAGGATCAGCATCAGGCTGGTTGGGCTGGTTATCACGAACGTGGCATCTGTGCTGACTCACTCACCACAGCCTGGACCAGTTGGCAGGACCCCGTCCGCAGCATTAGTATAGGTTATAAAACACGCTTCTATCCCGATGAAATCGCAGATTTCTGCGCTCGTATGCAATGGGCCGATGAAGGGAAAGGCAATCATAATCCGCAATTAATCATCAATGGCTGTGATGGTCTCCTGCCTATTTACATTCAAGTGAAAGCAGACGAGACGATTCGCATTGATGCCTCAAAGTCGAATGATGCAGATGGCGACAGCCTTAACTTCCTATGGTGGCAGCAGCCTGAGATCGGCAAAACAAAAGTGGCTATCGACCAAGCTGATCAGTCAATAGCCACCATACATATTCCCATTGATGCCTCAGGCGACACGATTCACATGATTTGCGAAGTACACGACGATGGACCTTTCCATCTGGTATCGTATCGCCGAGTGATCATTTCTATTCATCAGCCGTAATATCTTCGATCGTATCGATGATCTTCTGATACTGTCGCTGAGTCTGGAAGTGCATGCTAAAGCCCCAAATAGCACCTATGGTGGCTCCGCAGATGGTGCCTATCAACATGGCGTGGGCAACCTCTGAGTCCTGCTGATACATCTCCCAGGTAAGCCAGGCCAACCATACGATAACAGCAGGGATGCCGAAGAAGAGCCAGTTGGCATCGAACTTCTTTGCGTTAGCCATTTTCTGACTTACCTCCACAAGGTTGTTGCTCATCAAATTGGGGTCTTTCACATTACGCCAATTATAATAGGTGGCGCCAAAGCATGCGAGCATCAGGATGCAGGTACCAATCCAGAAGAGGAACGAGAGGCCCAAGTTTGAGACAAACACGAAGTAAGTGTAGGGAATCATGATTATGCACAAAGTCATAATGAAGCGATAACGGTGGCTGATCTTACCTGCGGTTCTGTTCATCGACTGACGGATGTAACGATCGCTGACAATTGTCTGCTTGTCCAGCTTCTTCTTCAGAGTGTCCATCTGCTGGCGCATATCCTGAAGCTGAGCATCGTTGGTGTTGTTTTCAAATTCGGTGTTCATAATGGGTGAGTTTTAATCGTTTGACATATTCTTTAATTGCTCTCTGATTCTAAACAGACGTACGCTGACGTTCTTAGTGCTGATGCCGACTATCTGTCCGATTTCCTCATAGGGGAGGTTCTCGAGCCAGAGCAGGACAATCGCGCGATCGAAGGGTTGGAGTTTGGAGATGCGCTTGTGGAGCATGTCCACCTGGCGCGTGTCCTCGTCGCGATCCTCAAAAAGGTTGATGTCCATAGAGAGTCGGTCTGTGGCTTGGCGTCGCTTCTTCCTGTCGATAGATATACAGGTGTTGAGGGCAACGCGATAAATCCACGTCTTGATGTCGCTTCGATGCTCGAAGCTCGCGAAGCCTTTCCATAGATTCACTAGTACTTCTTGGAATAGGTCGTTTACCTCGTCGGCATCTTGCGAGAACATGTAGCACACTGTGTAGATGGTGCTCTTGTGTTCAGCTACGGTTTGCGCAAACTGTTTCTCTAATGCATTCATTGTCGTTTCTGTTTTTTGAATCTTACGCCCATTTGACGCAGCAAAGTTACAAAAAACTACACGAAAAAGAGAAAACTTGCACTGAGAATATTAAAATACTATATTTTTTTCCGCAAACGTTTGCAAATATCACAATTTTTGATTATCTTTGTCCCCTAATCGTATAAGCAGTACTAACAAGTAAGTATATAACATTCAATAATTCATTAAAACTCAACAACTTATGTGGTTAATCAATTCATCAATTGGTAGAAAAGTTGTAATGTCTGTTACGGGCGTTGCGCTCATTCTGTTCTTGACCTTCCATGGTTGCATGAATGTAGTGGCGCTATTCTCGGAAGAGGGTTACAACATGATTTGCGAATTCCTGGGTGCCAACTGGTATGCCGTTGTGGCTACACTCGGTCTGGCTGCCCTGGCAGTGATTCACATTGTCTACGCATTCATTCTGACAGCGCAGAACCGTACCGCTCGCGGTGACAACCGCTATGAAGTGGCTACACAGGTGAATGCAGGCAAGGTAGAGTGGGCTTCTAAGAACATGCTGGTTCTTGGCATTATCATCTGCCTCGGTCTGCTGCTCCACCTGTACAACTTCTGGTACAACATGATGTTCGCTGAGCTCGTTGGTGTGATGCCCGCCATCGACCCCACCGACGGTTTCGGATGGATTAAGGCAACATTCTCGAATCCTGTATTCAGCGTACTTTACATCGTATGGCTCGTTGCCATCTGGTTCCATCTTTCTCATGGTTTCTGGTCAGCCATGCAGACCTTCGGCTGGAGCGGAAAGGTTTGGCTGAAGCGCTGGATGTGCATTGGCAACATCTATGTGACTCTGCTTATGCTCTGCTTCCTCGTAGTAGTGCTGGCCTTCTGGTTCGGTTGCGCTCCTTCACTCTGTAGCGGTAGCTGCTAATTTTCCACCTTTAATTCGAAAAAGATTATGGCAAAAGTATTAGATTCTAAGATTCCCGCAGGTCCAGTACCTGAGAAATGGAAGGAATATAAGGCTCATCAGCGTCTGGTTAACCCCAAAAATAAGCTGAAGCTCGATGTGATCGTAGTTGGTACTGGTCTGGCTGGTGCTTCTGCAGCTGCTTCACTCGGTGAGATGGGCTTCAATGTAATTAACCTGTGTATTCAGGACTCTCCACGTCGTGCTCACTCTATCGCTGCTCAGGGTGGTATCAACGCTGCAAAGTGCTATCAGAACGATGGTGACTCTGTTTACCGTCTGTTCTATGATACCGTAAAGGGTGGTGACTATCGTGCTCGCGAGGCTAACGTTTATCGTCTGGCTGAGGTTTCTAACAATATTATCGACCAGTGTGTGGCTCAGGGTGTTCCCTTCGCTCGTGAGTATGGTGGTATGCTGGCTAACCGTTCATTCGGTGGTGCTCAGGTAAGCCGTACGTTCTATGCTAAGGGTCAGACTGGTCAGCAGCTTTTGCTTGGTGCTTACAGCTCACTGAGCTGTCAGGTTAATGCTGGTAAGGTAAAGCTCTACACCCGTTATGAGATGGAGGATGTGGTAATTGTTGACGGCCGCGCTCGTGGTATCATCGCCAAGGACCTGTGCACAGGTAAGCTGGTTCGCTTCAGCGCTAATGCTGTGGTAATCGCTACTGGTGGTTATGGTAACACTTACTTCCTCTCTACCAACGCTATGGGTTGTAACTGTACCGCTGCTGTTCAGTGCTATCGCAAGGGTGCCATGTTCGCTAACCCCTCATACGTTCAGATTCACCCCACCTGTATCCCCGTTCATGGCGACAAGCAGTCTAAGCTGACGCTGATGTCTGAGTCACTGCGTAACGATGGTCGTATCTGGGTTCCAAAGAAGCTCGAGGATGCTAAGGCTCTGCAGGCTGGAACCAAGCAGGGTTGGGAGATTCCTGAGGAGGATCGCGACTACTATCTGGAGCGTCGTTATCCTGCATTCGGAAACCTCGTTCCTCGTGACGTAGCCTCTCGTGCTGCTAAGGAGCGTTGCGACAAGGGCTTCGGTGTTAACAATACTGGTCTCGCTGTATTCTTGGATTTCTCAGAGTCTATCAACCGTCTGGGTATCGATGTAATCATGCAGCGTTATGGTAACCTCTTCGAAATGTACGAGGAGATCACCGACGTATTCCCTGGCGATGTAGCCAACGAGATCAACGGCGTGAAGTACTACAAGCCCATGATGATCTATCCCGCTATCCACTACACCATGGGTGGTATCTGGGTAGACTACGAGCTGCAGACCACTATTCCTGGTTTGTTCGCTATCGGTGAGTGTAACTTCTCTGACCACGGCGCTAACCGTCTGGGTGCTTCTGCTCTGATGCAGGGTCTCGCCGATGGTTACTTCGTACTGCCTTACACCATCCAGAACTATTTGGCTGATCAGGCTGTATGGCCAAAGGTTTCTACCGATCTGCCTGAGTTCGCTGAGGCTGAGAAGGCTGTTGACGCTGAGATGGATCGCCTGCTAAAGATTCAGGGTAAGCGTTCTGTTGACTCTATCCACAAGGAGCTGGGTCACATCATGTGGGAGTATGTAGGTATGGGTCGCACCGCTGAGGGTCTGAAGGAAGGTCTGAAGAAGATGCACGAGCTCGAGAAGGAGTTCGACTCTAACCTCTTCGTTCCTGGCACTAAGGAAGGTCTCAACGTGGAGCTCGACAAGGCTATCCACCTGCGTGACTTCTTCACAATGGGTCAGCTCGTTGCTTTTGACGCTCTCTCTCGTAATGAGTCTTGCGGTGGTCACTTCCGCGAGGAGTATCAGACCGAGGAAGGTGAGGCTAAGCGCGACGATGAGAACTACTTCTACGTAGGATGCTGGGAGTACAAAGGCAAGGGCGTTGAGCCTGAGCTCATTAAGGAGCCGCTGGAGTACGAGGCAATCAAGGTACAGACACGTAACTATAAGAACTAAGTAAGGATTTGAAATTATGGCAAAGAATATTTCATTTACAATAAAGTTCTGGCGCCAGAACGGCCCCAAGGACCAGGGACATTTCGACACCCACGAGATGCACGATATTCCCGATGATACCTCGTTCCTCGAGATGCTCGACATCCTGAACGAGGAGCTCATCAACGAAGGTAAGGAGCCCTTCGTATTCGACCACGACTGCCGCGAGGGTATCTGCGGTATGTGCTCGCTCTACATCAATGGTACACCTCACGGTCTTACCGAGCGTGGAGCCACTACCTGTCAGCTCTACATGCGTCGTTTCAACGATGGCGACGTGATCACCGTAGAGCCATGGCGTTCAGCAGCCTTCCCTGTGATTAAGGACTGTATGGTTGACCGCAATGCTTTCGATAAGATTATCCAGGCTGGTGGTTATACCACAATCCGCACTGGTCAGGCTCAGGATGCCAACGCTATCCTGATTCCTAAGGAGGATGCCGACGAGGCTATGGACTGTGCATCTTGCATCGGCTGCGGTGCTTGCGTGGCTGCTTGTAAGAACGGTTCTGCTATGCTCTTCGTATCGTCTAAGGTTTCTCAGCTTGCCCTGCTTCCCCAGGGTCGCGTAGAGGCTGCCCGTCGTGTGAAGAACATGATTGCCAAGATGGACGAACTTGGATTCGGTAACTGCACTAACACTCGCGCCTGCGAGGCTGTCTGCCCGAAGAACGAGACCATCTCTAACATCGCCCGCCTCAACCGCGAGATGATCAAGGCAAAGCTTAGCGATTAGTGAGAGCAGAGCCAAGCTTACTTGGGCTATGTCGAGCGTAGCTAAGGTCGCCGAAGGCAAGTTGGCCGACTAAGGTTTACACCTTATTATAATAAGAGCGCCGCAGTTTCTGATCTGCGGCGCTCTTTTATGTTCTTGCTTGTCAAATATTAACTCGGTTACTTTTTCAATATTTGCTCGGCATGCTCTTTGGTTTTCACCTGCTTGCCAACAAAGATTTGTTCGATGATGCCTTCTTCGTTGATAATGAAAGTGGTGCGGATAGTTCCCTGCGTTTTCTTACCATACATCACCTTTTCGCCCCAAGCGCCCATGGCCTCCATGAGAGTTTTATCAACATCAGCAATCAAGGGAAAAGGTAACTCATGTTTCTCCTTAAACTTCACATGCGATGCAGCAGAATCCTTGCTCACACCTACCACCTCATAGCCTGCACCTTGCAACTCGTTATAATGATCTCTAAGACTGCAAGCCTCAGCCGTACAACCACTAGTGTTATCCTTAGGATAAAAATACAGCACGAGTTTCCGCCCACGATAATCACTCAGACGGATATCCCGTCCCTGTTCATCCTTGCCTAATATTTCAGGCGCTTTGTCTCCAATGTTCATCTTTCTCAGTTTTTGCTGCAAATATACAACTTTTCTCTGAACATAACAAATGATTCACTAAAAAAGAGGATCCGGAAAACATTAGCCAAGGAAAAACAGGCTCACACCAATCACAGAGATAAAGGCACCAAGGGCGGCTCGCCAGGTAATCTTTTCGTGGAATAACCAGTAAGATGGTAAAAGGATGATGATAGGTGTCATGGCCATTAACGTTGAGGCAATGCCTGCAGCTGTGTACTGAACAGCCATCAACGAGAAGCCCACACCTACAAACGGACCAAAAATGGTGGTGGCAGTAGCTACCGAAAGCCCTTTTTTGTCATGTAGAGCCTCACGTAAAGGAGTCATTCCATTGCGAAAATACAACAGACAACTGAATCCGATAATACCAGCCACGCAACGATAGAAGTTGGCACTAAAAGGAATAAGCCACTCTGGCATATCAGCCCCCGTTTCATAGTAATCCATACCTATTTTGCTCAGTACCAACCCTACACCTTGGCATACTGCAGCTCCTATAGCAAAAAGTACACCATTAAGGGGTAGCTTCAGCGATACCTTATGGTGCTCGCCTCGCCCAAGAACAGAAATGCCGATTCCCATTAGGGTTATCAGCATAGCCAATATATTCACGGCTGTCATCTGCTGTCCCAGTGTTATCCACGCCATGAAGGCTGCTGACAGCGGAGCAAGAGTCATAAAGAGTTGTCCATAGCGCGAACCTATTATAATATAGCATTGGAATAAGCAGAAGTCACCAATCACGTAACCTACAAGTCCTGACAACAACATCCATCCGCAAGCTTCTGTCGATGCACCAGAAGGAAGCATACTACCCGTTACCACAAAAAACAAAACCAGCGAGAAAAGTAATGCTAGCGCCATTCGAAGTACATTCAGCGTCAAGTTGCCCAACCGTTTCGAGCCAAACTCACTCAGCAATGCAGTAGCCGTCCACGAAAAAGCCACTCCTATCGATATCAGTTCACCTATGTAAGTCATAGTTTTGTTATGTCTACTCTTGTTTCGCGTGCAAAATTACCCAGAAAACCCTAAATAACCAAATAATTAAGTATAATTGTGTCTTTTCATCATAGGAAAGTGTAAGTATTTGTTTGGTTTTTATGTATTTATTAATAACTTTGTAGCCGTAATGAAGGATTATCCAGACAAGATGACACCAGAACAAGCACGATTGTTTCGCGATGACGTGCTGAACATTGTTGGTCAGATTCCGTATGGAAAGGTGACCACTTACGGACATATAGCAGCTTTAGCAGGCTGGCCGAGCCACTCACGAATGGTAGGAAGAACTCTGCGATATACGCCAGAAGCAGAGTTTTTGCCTTGTCATCGGGTAGTTAATAAGGAAGGGCGTACAGCACCGGGGTGGAGTCGGCAACGTTCTCTTTTGGAAGAAGAAGGTGTCCATTTCAAGGCAGACGGTCATGTGGATATGCGCCAATATCTATGGGAAATCAAAGACATATATAACAATGAAACAGATTGAACGTATTAAGCAGATGGAGCTGCGGATGGAGAGAGCAGCAACAGCGGTGATGGAACTCTCAGCTGCGCTTGATAAGTATGAAACAGCCCAAGAGGATATCAAGGTCCTCAGCGATTATTATGGCAGCAAAGCGTGGAAACAGGATTTTGCTGACGAAGAGGATGGGCAACTTCCTACCGATCTGAAGCGAGGCGTGCTCTCAGAAGATGGTATATGGAATCTGTTAGAAGATGTACGCGAACTGAACAGTCGCATTGGTTTTTAGTGATTTTGTTTGCAAGGATACAAAAATAGTTGTATATTTGCAGCCATAAACATTACTTTACCTTTATTATTCACAAAAATGGGAAAGAGAATTAGATTCATTTTGATCTTTTGTCTGACGTGGACACTGACGGCTGGAGCACAAAATACGATTGAGAGCATCCGTAAAGAGTATCAGGCCGTGCATGAGATGATTGCCCAGATGACACCCGACAAAGATGGCATGTGGCAGATACCACCTACCTACTTCGACCTGAACGTGGTACAGAATCTGCCAGCAACGGGACCGCATAATGAGAATATCCGTATGTACTATGGTGAGTTGGAGTCTGATGAGGAAGAATACAACCCTTATCCACCCCATTATCTGCGTTTCACAACAGCCAAGTATAACTTTGCCGCCCGTGAATTCTATGAAGAGTATCTTTACGATAACAAAGGATACGTCATGTTTATCTATGCCATCACACCCGATGTGTGCAATGATGGCAGCATGATTCCATACGAACTTCGCATGTGGTTCAATGGTAAGCAGTTGTTACGCTTCAATGCCAAGAAGTTCGACGGGCCGTTTACTTCTCTCGACATTAAAGCCCTGAAGAAAGGTACCTTTAAGGATGAGTATACAGGTAAAACCATCCCTGAGTTGTATCGCGATGAGGCAGAACGCTGTCAGCAGCGTGCCACGCGATTCCTAACCATGTTTAAAGGTATCGACGACAATACATATTTATAATAATTGCTGCGTGAAAAGGAAAGACAAAATCACTGAGCAGGCTTCGCACTATGAACATCTGGAACGGATGTCGGTAGTAGAATTATTGCAACACATCAATGAGGAGGATGCGTTGGTGGCTGAAGCTGTGCAAAAAGCCATTCCGCAGATAGAAGCATTGGTCAAATCCATCGAACCAAGGATGAAAAGGGGCGGAAGACTATTTTACGTTGGAGCAGGCACCAGCGGACGGTTGGGTGTACTCGATGCTAGTGAACTCCCTCCCACTTTCGGGGTACCCGATACATGGGTTATAGGTTTGATTGCCGGTGGTGAACAAGCTTTACGCCATGCTGTTGAAAAGGCAGAGGATCACGAGGAACAAGGCTGGCAGGATTTATTGGCATATCATCCCATAGAGGATGACACCGTATTAGGGATTGCCGCCTCAGGTACCACTCCTTATGTCATTGGCGCAGTTACAGAGGCAAGAAAGAACGGACTATTGACTGGCTGTATCACCAGCAATCCCAATACTCCTTTGGCTGAAGCTGCGGAATATCCCATCGAGACTATTGTTGGGCCGGAGTTCGTAACGGGTTCCAGCCGCATGAAAAGTGGAACAGCACAGAAAATGGTGCTGAACATGATTTCCACATCATTGATGGTCCGCCTGGGACGTGTCAAAGGTAATCGCATGGTAAAGATGCAGTTGACAAATGCCAAACTTGTAGACCGTGGCACGAGAATGCTTCAAGAGTCTTTGGGACTAAGTTATGACGAGGCCCAACAACGCTTACTCGATGCAGGCAGTGTAGATGCTGCACTCAAATAATCACGATGGTTTCTTCATCGCCCGCATAGTCTGCAGGAGTACGCTGAGCAGAATGAGGGTAATACCGATGTAAAAGGAGAAATTAATCTCACGACCTTCCCCGAAGATGAGGAAAGCCAGAATAATCGTATAACAGGGTTCCAAGTTATAAGTAAGGTTGACGGTAAAGGTAGAGAGGCGTTTCAGGGCTTGAATCTGAAGCAAATACATACCAACCGTACAGAACAGCGCATGACAGAGCATGAACCACACATTCGAGTCCTGAGGAATCACCACGACCGGCTGCAGACTGGGAAATACCATAAGATAGAAAGGAATAATAGCTGATACCATGATGAGGCCACCCGACATCTGGTACATCAGCACCGTACGACTGCGCACTCCTACACTAGCTTTCTTGTTGCAGATAGCGTAGAGTGCACAGACGGCAGAAGAGGCGATGCCAATCATGATACCATACCGATAGCGGGCATCGAGCGAAAAGATGCAAAGCACACCAGCCACGGTAATCAGCGAGAACAAAAGTTCCACCCAGGAAATCTTCCGTTTATAGATTAACGGTTCGAAAAGAGCCGTAAAAAAACCAATGAGCGAGAAACAGATAACACCGATAGAAACGTTGGATGCCTTGATGCTGCCATAAAACAACATCCAGTGAACACCTAACAAAGCCCCACAACCACAGAGTTGTAGGAACTTATGCCAACCGACGCGAGGTAATCCAGTAAACACCAACAGAATCAAACTGGTAAACAGCATGCGATACCACACGATGTCCACTTCGTTCAGAGTTATCAACCTTCCGAAGAGTCCCGTAAATCCCGCCAGCAACACACTCAGGTGCAACTGGATGAATCCCCTTCTCGTCTCAGTCATAATAGATTATTTCACTCGCCAGACGTTGAGCACGATGCCCTTAAAATCAGAAGAGAACGAGGGTGCGCAAACAAACAGTGAATTGTTCAGCCAACCATATTTACTATCAGCAGGAGCCTCGAACTGTGGTGCTGCACGGAAATAGAACGTTGGTTTGCCGTCAGCATCCTTTCCACTGGCAATAATACCACGATTACGGACATGGATATAGATACCGTCGTCTGTCTTGATGCAATAGATGGCCTCGAGTTCCGTACGATTCTCTGTACTCAACTGATAATCAGCGCCACCATTAATAATGGTTCCTTTCAGCAGTGGTCCCTCAAAAGTGCCGCCAGTAATAGGAATAACAGTACGACGACCATGCTGGGTGTTGTCGATGCCAAAGGCCTCACCCAGCGTTACTTTCAGTTGCAGGGCAAACTCAAGCTGTGGAGCTTCTGGAGTCTCTTGTGCGCTGACCTTAATAGTTAAGGCTGTCAGCAAAGCCATGAATAATAGTTTCTTCATTTTGATAGAATATAAGTTAGTTTTTTCGTTTATTCATTCTAACGGGCTATCTATTTATGGGCGCAAAGGTATTGTTTTTTTCTGAGAACAGCATTGTTTTAGTGTTTTTTTTGTATTTTTGCACCCATCATTAAGTATCAAAGAGCCATTGAATACGTTGGATTTTATCCGTCTGCATGCCAACGATGATGTGAGGCAGCTGGCACTTCGGGGCACGAAAGACCCAGAAGTGAACCTGACTTATGCCCTAGAACAGATTGCAGGCAGACAGAAAGCAAGGACAAAACTACCTTCATGGGCCGCCATAGAAGGAATTGTTTATCCACCCCACTTGTCAATGGAACAATGCTCCAGCGAACAGACGGCCCATTATAAAGCTTCCATCGCAGGAAAGGGCCAAAGGGTTGTCGATCTGACAGCGGGTTTCGGTGTCGACATGGCTTTCATCTCTCAAGGCTTTCAAAAAGCCGTTCATGTAGAACAACAAGAACTTCTTTGCACCATTTCATCGGCCAATTACCAACTTTTGGGTCTAAATCATATTGAGGTGGTTTGTGGTAATGGGGTTGAGTATCTCCACCAAATGGAGCATGCCGACCTGATATTCATTGATCCAGCACGAAGGGATGAACATGGCGGGCGGACATACGGCATTGCCGACTGCACGCCTAATATTTTGGAAATAGCCGATGAAATGCTAGAAAAAGCCGATCGCGTGATGCTGAAACTCTCGCCAATGCTTGATTGGCGTAAGGCGGTGGGAGATTTAAACAACGTCAATGAGGTTCACATCGTTTCTGTTGATAACGAGTGTAAGGAACTGTTGCTCATTCTTTCGAAGATGTCAACTCCTCTGAGGATATTCTGTGTGAATAATGACGAAGTGTTTGAGTATAGTCTAGAAGAACCTGTTAATCACATAAGCCCCATACCTCACGCCCCCCTTTACCTTTTCGAGCCCAATGCTTCTATCATGAAAGCAGGTTGTTTCGAGTTAGTGGAGCAGCGGTTTGAGGTGGCTCAACTCGACAGGAACAGTCATTTGTTTGTCTCTGACACTGAAAAAAACAGCTTCCCCGGCCGTCAGTTCATCATCGAGCGCAGAACCTCCATGAACAAACGTGAATTGAAAGAAGCGTTGGGAGACATTGATAAGGCTAACCTTGCCGTAAGGAACTTTCCCATGACAGTGGCAGAACTCCGTAAACGACTGAAGTTGAAAGAGGGTGGCGATGTATATATTTTCGCCACGACAGTAGCCAACGAAGGTCATCAGCTCTTTGTTTGCCGTAAAAAATCTTAATTCTTTTGTTATTTGCGCCTTTTTCCGTATCTTTGCATCGATTTATTGCTTAAACTGCAAGGAAAATGTCATCAGTAGAAATAAGGAAAGTCACAGACAAGAAGGGTCTGAAAACATTCATTGAGTTTCATTACGAACTATACAAGGGTAATCAGTATGATGCTCCTAATCTGTATAGTGATGAAGTTCACACATTAAGTAAGGACAAAAATGCTGCCTTCGAGTTTTGTGAAGGAGAGTATTTTCTCGCTTATAAGGACAATCGTCTGGTTGGTCGCGTGGCAGCCATTATCAACCACCGTTATAACAAGCAGTGGGAGCGTCCTGCCGTACGTTTCGGGTGGCTCGATCTAATCGATGATGCGGAGGTGCTTCGCGCTTTGCTCAATGCTGTCGAGAACTATGGACGCGAAAAGGGCATGAAAGAGATTATTGGCCCGCTTGGATTTACCGATATGGATCCTGAAGGCATGCTTACCTATGGCTTTGACCAGCTTGGCACCATGGCTACGGGCTATAACTATGAGTACTATCCGAAGCTCATGGAGCAGATGGAAGGTTATGAGAAAGACAACGACTACGTGGAGTATAAGCTCTATGTGCCCAAGGAGGGCATACCCGAGAAGTTTAAGCGCGTAGCTGAGATGACGATGAAGCGTTACAATCTCCACTGCCCTGACCTCAAGCGTAGTCAGGTATTTGGTCCTGAGCAGTATGGTCAGAAGGTGCTCGACGTGGTCAATAAGACCTTTGGTCAACTATACGGCTACTCCCAGATGACCCAACGCCAGAAAGACGAATATGTGCAGATGTACTTCAAGTTCTTTAGTATGGATATGCTTTGCGTCATCGAAGACTGGAACACGCCCGACCATGATGTGATAGGTGTCGGCATCTCAATTCCTTCGCTGACCAAGGCTCTTCAGAAATGCCACAAAGGTCGTCTTTTCCCCTTCGGCTGGTGGCATGTCCTCCGTGCTTTGAAATTCCATAAGACAGACGTTGTCGACCTCCTTCTCATTGGTATTCTGCCTGAATACCGTGCTAAAGGTGCCAATGCCCTACTGTTCTATAAACTCATACCCGTCTACCAGAAGTACGGTTTCAAGTGGGGCGAAACTCATGTGGAAATGGAGACCAACAGCAAGGTTCAGAACCAATGGGCCTACCTGGAGAACGAACAGCATAAACGCAGAAGATGTTACAAGAAGAATCTATGATAGAAGACAATAACCTCATCGGACAAGAAAACGAACAAGTACAGTATGATGACGAGAACATCCGTCATCTGAGCGATATGGAACATGTACGTACCCGTCCTGGTATGTACATTGGTCGTCTGGGCGACGGATCGCTGCCTGAAGATGGCATCTACGTGTTGCTGAAGGAAGTCATCGATAACTCCATCGATGAGTTTAAGATGAAAGCCGGCGATCGTATCGAGATTAATATTGAGGACAACCTACGAGTATCCGTCCGCGACTATGGCCGAGGCATCCCTCAGGGAAAAATGATCGAGGCCGTATCCGTGCTGAATACAGGTGGTAAGTACGACTCGAAAGCATTCAAGAAGTCCGTTGGTCTGAATGGTGTGGGTGTCAAGGCCGTTAATGCGTTGAGTTCTCACTTCGAAGTACAGAGTTTCCGTGAAGGCAAGGTACGTAAGGCTACCTTCGAGAAGGGTATCATTACAGGTGATGACACAAAACCGACACAGGATGAGAACGGAACATACATCTTCTTTGAGCCCGATGACACGCTCTTCCTGAACTATAAGTTCCAGGAAGATATCGTGGAGAATATGCTCCGCAACTATACCTATCTGAATACTGGACTCACCATTATGTATAATGGTCGCCGTATTCTTTCGCGCCATGGATTGGAGGATCTGTTGAACGATCGTATGACCAACGACGGACTCTATCCCATTATCCATCTCAAAGGCGAGGACATTGAGATAGCCTTTACCCACGCCAATCAATATGGCGAAGAGTATTATTCCTTCGTCAATGGTCAGCACACCACTCAAGGAGGTACCCATCAGAGTGCCTTTAAGGAGCATATCGCCCGTACCATCAAGGAATACTTTGGCAAATACGAATATGGCGATATCCGTACAGGTATCGTTGCAGCCATTGCCATCAATGTTGAGGAGCCGATGTTCGAGAGTCAGACGAAGATTAAGTTGGGTTCTCTGCAGATGGCCCCCGATGGCGTAAGCATCAATAAGTATATCGGTGATTTCATCAAACAGGAAGTCGATAACTACCTACATATCCATACCGATGTAGCTGAGGTGATGGAAAACAAGATTAAGGAGAGTGAACGTGAGCGCAAGGCCATGGCTGGTGTTACCAAGCTAGCCCGTGAGCGTGCCAAGAAGGCAAACCTTCATAATCGCAAACTCCGTGATTGTCGTATCCACTTCAGCGATGTGAAGAACAACCTCAAGGAAGAGTCGTGCATCTTTATTACTGAGGGAGACTCTGCCAGCGGAAGCATCACCAAGAGTCGCGATGTGAATACCCAGGCTGTCTTCTCCTTGCGAGGCAAACCCCTCAATTGTTTCGGACTCACCAAGAAAGTGGTTTACGAGAACGAGGAGTTTAATCTGCTTCAGGCTGCTCTAGATATCGAGGAAGGACTTGACTCCCTTAGATATAATAAGGTGATTGTGGCCACCGATGCCGATGTCGACGGCATGCACATCCGATTGCTCATCATCACCTTCTTCCTGCAGTTCTTCCCCGAACTCATTAAGAAAGGTCATGTCTATGTACTACAGACGCCGCTTTTCCGAGTGCGAAATCGCCGTACGAAGATCAAGAACAAGAAGGTCATTGCCGATGCTGATGCCAAAAGCGACAAAAAGGGAGATTTCATCACCCGCTATTGTTACAGCGACGAGGAGCGCCAGACAGCCATTACCGAATTGGGGCCCGATCCTGAGATCACCCGATTCAAAGGTCTTGGTGAAATCTCGCCCGATGAATTCGCTGGTTTCATTGGTCCTGACATGCGTCTTGAGCAGGTAACACTCCATAAGAACGACCAAGTACAGAAACTTCTGGAGTACTATATGGGTAAGAACACCATGGAGCGCCAGAACTTCATTATCGATAATCTAGTGGTCGAGGAAGACCGCCCTGAGGAAGAATATTATGATTAGGAGAATCCTGTGTGTAGCAGCTCTGTCTTTGTTTATGTCTGCTACATTTGCTCAGTTCCGTATGAGCAACGGCGATAATTCGCCTCTGCGCAAATTGCAGTATGCCGAAATAGCCATCAATAACTACTACGTTGATAGTGTCGACGAGAAGAAACTCGTTGAAGATGCCATCCGTGGCATGCTCGAGAAGCTCGACCCCCACTCCACTTACGCCACCCCAAAAGAGGTGAAGGAACTCAACGAACCTCTGAATGGCAATTTCGAAGGCATTGGCGTTCAGTTTAACATGATTGAGGACACATTACTCGTCATCCAGCCCGTCACCAATGGCCCTTCCGAAAGAATCGGTATCATTGCTGGCGACAGAATCGTATCTGTTAACGATACAGCCATTGCCGGTGTCAAGATGTCGAAAGAGGAAATCATGAAGCGTCTCCGTGGTCCAAAGGGAACAAAGGTTCGCCTTGGCATAGTGCGCCATGGTATTAAAGACAAACTTTACTTTACTGTAACCCGTGCGAAGATCCCTGTAAAGTCTGTCGATGCGGCTTATATGATACGTCCAGGTATCGGCTTTATCCGCATAGGTAGCTTCGGAGCCACCACCTATCAGGAGTTTATGGAAAGTATGGAGAGGCTTCGTAAGGCAGGTATGAAGGACCTCATCCTCGACTTACAGGAGAATGGCGGAGGCTATCTGAAAGCAGCTGTCGACATAGCCAACGAATTCTTGGAGCGTGGCGATTTGATTGTCTATACCGAAGGCCTGAAAGTGCCTCGTACAGAGTATAACGCTGATGGCGGAGGCGACTTCCGTCAGGGTAAGGTTGTGGTACTTGTCGATGGCTATACCGCCTCAGCTGCAGAGATCGTGACAGGTGCCATTCAGGATCAGGACCGTGGCATCGTGGTAGGACGTCGCACCTTTGGCAAGGGCCTCGTTCAGCGTCCTTTCGACCTTCCCGATGGCTCTATGATCCGTCTTACTATCGCCCATTACTACACCCCATCAGGCCGTTGCATCCAGAAACCTTACAAGAAAGGTGACAACAAGGATTACGCCATGGATATGTTGAACCGTCTGAAGAGTGGCGAGCTGACAAATGCGGACAGCATCCACTTTGCCGACTCACTGAAATACCAGACGCTTCGTCAACATCGCACGGTATATGGCGGAGGAGGCATCATGCCCGATGAGTATATACCCCTCGATACCACCGTTTATACCCGATTCCATAGAGAGTTGGCCGCAAAGAGCATCATCATCCAGCAGAATCTGCGTTATGTCGATAATCATCGCAAGGAATTGCAGAGTCAGTGGCCCTCGTTCGAGGAGTATAAGCAGAATTTCGAAGTGCCCCAGAGCCTCGTTGATGCCATCATTGCCGAGGGCGAGAAGCAGAACATCAAACCCAAGGACGAGGCTGAACTCGAGAAAACCCTTCCCTATCTCCGTCTACAACTGAAGGCTCTGATAGCGCGTGACATCTGGGATATGAGTGAATACTTCTCTGTGTTCAACGAATCGAGCGCCTTAGTGCAGAAAGCCCTTGAGGTAATACAAAACATCCACCCGAAATGAAGATAGGAAATGTAGAGTTCGGCGAACGTCCAGTATTCCTGGCACCCATGGAGGATGTGACGGATATTGGTTTTAGACTGCTTTGTAAGCGGTTCGGGGCAGCTATGGTATATACGGAGTTCGTAAGTGCCGAGGCCCTGATTCGCGATGTGAAGTCAACCATTCAGAAACTGACTATCAGCGATACGGAACGTCCCGTTGGCATTCAGATCTATGGTCGCGACGTAGAAGCGATGGTAGAGGCAGCCAAAATTGTGGAGCAAGCCGGACCCGACGTGATAGACCTGAATTTCGGATGCCCTGTAAAGAAGGTTGCGGGCAAGGGAGCTGGCGCTGGTATGCTTCAGAACATTCCCAAGATGCTGGAGATCACCCAGAAAGTAGTAGAAGCCGTGAGTCTGCCCGTCACAGTAAAGACACGTCTGGGTTGGAACCACGAACGGCTCATTATTACGCAGTTGGCAGAACAATTGCAGGATTGTGGCATCAAAGCCCTGACCATCCACGGACGAACCCGTAGTCAGATGTATACTGGCGACGCCGACTGGACACTGATTGGTGAGGTAAAGCGGAACCCACGTATACATATTCCTATTATAGGCAATGGCGACATCCATTCGCTCGACGAGGCCGATAAGGCATTCGACACCTACGGTGTTGATGCCGTTATGATAGGCCGTGCCACCTTCGGATGTCCCTGGATATTCAGTCGCGAGGAGCTGACCTTCAACCAGAAACTTGATATCCTAGAGGAGTTGCTTCGTATCAACGTAGAACGTATTGACGAGAAACGAGGCGTCCTCCATACCAGAAGACACCTCGCTGCTACGCCCATCTTCAAGGGCATTCCAGACTTCCGTCAGACCCGTATCGCCATGCTTCGTGCAGAGACCATGGACGATCTACTCAGAATTCTGGAGGAAGTCAGAACCCGCTTAGGTTAAAACCAATTCATCAGTCCGCGAAGGAAGGCTGTGAGTTCGCCCGCCATCTTCTCATCCTGATAGATGTTGGGATGATAGTCGTTGCCATAAAACTCATTACTAGCGATGGGCGCCATGTCGAAACGGTAAACCTCCTTGTCACCAAGTTTCTGAGCCTCAGCCTTAATCTCGTCAAGCAGTTGCTTGGCAATCTGCAACTCCTGGTTGTAAAGCATCGATCCTGTCAGAAGCACGATCTTGGCTTTGGGATTGTGCTGGCGTATCAGTTTGTAAAGCTTCTGATAGCCTTGCTTCAACAGTTTTGTATCGTAGTTGTTAGTAGATAAATCGTTGGTACCAAGATTGACGCAAACCACATCGGGCTGATAACGGCTGAAGTCCCACTTCTCTTTGAGGAAGGAGTCCTCCTGACGTAACTTCAAATCCCAGGCATAACCTGTATACTCATACTGAACAGGCATGCAGGAACGGGGTGAACCCGTCTTCACATCGCCATAGTTACGATAGGCACCGATACCACTACGAGCCACCACCCAATGCTGGGCCTCAAGGGCACGAGCTGTAATAGAGGCATAAGAGTAATAATGGTTCTCCGTCTCATACTCAAAGTGCTCCTCTTTCTTCACACCTTCGTTACCATAGCCACAGGTAATGGAATTACCCACGAACTCTATCTTTCTTGAAGGCAAGGCTGGGGCATCAACAAGCGAACAGCCCTTGTCGAGCAGAAATCCCCAAAACTCAGGATAATACTCGTAACCTTCGATGATATACATCAGACGAACGGTGTGACTTCCATAGGGAAGGGCTGTAGCCAGTGTTACCACAGAGTCGCGCTCACCACGGAAAGCCACCTTGAAAGGCTCGGCTCCATCTATCTGCGCCATGAAATAACCACTGAGAGGCTTGGCCAGCATCTTGAGCGATGTACCTTCAAAAGCAGCGATGATCTGAACGCCGGGATAGTTGAATGCAGGGCGTTCAGGGTTGGTGAAACTGATACGACCCATATACTGAATATGCTGGTCGGTAGGACTGACGAATGTACCCTTCAAGGGGAATGTCTGATTCCTAGAGCCAGGCTGGGAGATAGCAAAAGCCGAGAGACTGACGATGGCCATCAGGACCATCAAGAGATTCTTTTTCATTATGTTATTTGTCTTTTTTAGTTATTTCTTCCAGAATCGGGAGGTGATATCCTCAAACTGGCCATCCTCTTTCTGACGATAAAGCCGTTGATTGGTGGTTGGTGATTTCAATGGACCAAGATGACGGATAAACGGACCTATCTTGATATAGTCGAAATCGGTCTTGGTAATGGCCGAAGAAATGACTGTTCGTCCACTGTACCATGCCACCTTGAACTGGGGATACTCCTCATGGACATACAGGGCAAGCATGTTAACCCCTTTCGGATCGCAGTCGCCTCCCATAAAGGAAATACAAGTTATATCGGTGCCATATTCCTCAACAAAGGCATCAATGGCATTGGTATCAAGCGGAAGACCTATGTCCTCCCAAAGGTAACGGCTGTGGCAACCCGGACAGTGACACGGGCAATTCGAAATATTAATTGCCAGTGTCACTTCGTCGGGTATTTCCTGAAATACTATGTCGGTATTGACGTATTTCAGCATAACTTATTCTCCGGAGCATAGTAGCGACGTGCAGCCTCTTCCTGACGAGCCTGTGAGAAGTTGCTGACGCGCTTCAGATAACCGATGATACGAGTCATGTAGTCAACATTCTTAGAGTGACAGTGAGGACACTCCTTCAGGTAACGCTTGTCGATATGGCCACACTCGTTGCATACGGTGTTGGGGATATTGAAGGTAAAGTAGTTACAACCTTCCTTAGCAGCCACCTTCAATAAGTGGGCATACTGCTCTTTTGACAGATGCTCATCGAGGTTCATATGGAGGGCAGAACCACCAGTAAGATGCTCGATATAAGGTGCACCATGGAGTTTGAACTTGTCAATGATGGTCAACGAGTCATCCTCTACCACATAGAAATAGCTGTTATAGCAGTCGCGTGGTACAAAGTAACCATCCTCACGATCCCACTTAGCATGCTTCACACCTACATTCTCGGCAGGAATCATCTCGCAGTTGAACATCACGTCCTTCGTGCGATACTGACGATTATACTTTTCTATCAGTCCGAGGATACCCTGTACAAAGTGCAGATATTCATCGTTAGGTGTAATCTTCAGTCCCATGAACTCAGCAGCCTCAACGAGTCCGTTGATACCGATGGTCAGATACTGACGGGCGATATTGATATAACCAGCATCAAACAATGGGAGCATACCATGGGCCTGGAGTTCCTTCAGGTTCTCATTGTAAGCCAACTGTACCTTGTGGCAGAGATCAATAACGCCACCGAGATACTCCAGATAATCCATCTTGTGGTTAACAGCATACTGGATACAACGGTTCAGGTTGATGGTCAGCACCGACTTTGAACCTGTTGATACACCACCGGCACCAAGGGTATAGCTGAAACCATTGTCTGTAATCTCGTTGCGCAGACGACAGCAAGAGCTCAGTGAGTCGGCATTGTCACTCATGTAGGTGAAGAAGCTGTGACCCTCTGAATACATCTCAGCGGTGAAGTCGCCCCACTCCTTATCCTTGCAATTACCATTCTCGTCTACAAGCAGAGCCATGGTCTCAACAGGGAAAGTCAGCAGAGTCTTCGTACGCTCGTTGTTGAACCACTTCATGAAACGCTTTTGCAACCAGGAAAGACCATCCCAATCGGGCTTCGATCCATCGGGGAAGTAGAACTCGCCGAAGATGCTGTCGAAGTAATACTTATCATAGTAAGCCACATTCCAGAACACAGCCTGATAGTTACGGGCACCTGTGGGCTGGTTCAGGGTGTAGACAATCTGCTCGAAGTAATCGGTAATCACTTTGTCGATGGTACGCTGCTTCAGACTCAGGTCAGCCTGCTCGTTGGCACGCTTCCAGTAATCGAGTCCGTACTCCTTACCAATAAAGTAGTTCATATACATCAGGAACTCCGGGGTAGCACAGGCACCGCTCAGCATAGAGCTCACCATGAACACCATGTTAACGAAACCACCGGCAAACGACTTCAGGTTGGTGGGAGCCGTTGAGTTACCACCAATCTCTGTTGTTCCATTGATCAACCAGGGATACATAGTGATAGAGGCACAATAGTTGGCCAACGAGGTCTCGTCGTTCTTATATATAAAGTGGTGTGTCAGCTTATCGATATATTCATCGGCCAGCTGCTTGCCATACATCTTCTTAATGCGGTCAGTCAGCAGACGACGGTTCAGGCGGATAAAGTTCGATTTGGGCAACTCGCCAATCAGAGTAGCAATATTTTTGTGTTCAACATTGGCATTGGCATCGTACTTGGAACCAGTAGCGGCATTCACCGACTCCATGTACTCAGAGAGGAACATCATCTTCTCCAATGTCTCACGATCTTCCTGGTGCTCCTGACGGTAAAGGATGAACGACTTGGCCACCTTATAATATCCCTCGCGCATGAGAGCTTCCTCCACCTGGTTCTGGATATCTTCCACGGTGATATTGTCGTGCATGTCGAGATGATTCAGAATCTTGGAAACGATTCCCAAGTCTGCAGGTTCATTCACACTTTCGAATGCTTTTACGATCGCATTCATGATCTTGTCTAATGAGAATTGGTCTTTAGATCCATCTCTTTTGGTAATAGTAAAGTTTTTAATCTCCATTGTATTGTGCTTTGTTAATGTTTATCGCCATTTCTTTCAAGAAAGTTGTCCGTTTTGGAAAACTTTTCGATTCCGAAATCGAAAAAAGTTTCCCGTTTTGGAAAACTCGAACCGGGTGCAAAGGTACAAAATTTCCCGAAAACCATCAAAACCTTATCTAAAAAAAATTGGCCCCTCATACACATTTAACTCATATTAACTCTTTGTGTTTTGCACTACGGCGAGTTTTACCTACCTTTGCAGACAGAAGAAATCTTTAACTAAATTATCAAATTATGAGTACAGCACTTATTATCATTATTGTATTGGCGGTTATCGTCATCGGTTATTTCATCTCAACCCAGCGCAGCCTGGTAAATTTGGATGAATTGTGTAAGAACGCCCTGAGTCAGATTGAGGTCCAGCTCAACTCCCGCTTCGACGCTGTAGTTGCCCTTGCCAAGGCAGCTGCGCAGTATGCTAAGCACGAATCAGAAACGATTCTCGAGACTATCCAGGCCCGTGGAGGAAACAGCGGAGTAGCAGCCAACACACCTGCTGCTATTAATGCACAGACCGACCTGCTTAGTCAGATGATGGGTAAGTTGAATGTGGTTGTCGAGCGCTATCCCGAACTGAAGGCCAGCGATCTTTACAAGGAAACACAGGAGGGCATGAAGCAGTATGAGGAGCATGTTCGCATGTCGCGCATGATCTATAATGATACTGCTACGAAGATGAACCGCATGGTTCGTCAGTGGCCTTCATCAATTGTTGCTTCCATGTTACACTTCGACCAAAAAGAATACTTGAAGGTTGATGACGAGAAAAAGAAAAATTATCCCGACCTTGATGAAGCTTTTAAAAAATAAACGTTCTTGGCTGGTAATTGCTGGCTGCTGGCTATTGGTCAGCAGCGGCTTTTCACGTCCTTATCTCCACTCTCTCGACATCCGTGTGGTGCTGAGTCATAATGGTGATGCCCATGTCACCGAGACCCGCGTGATGGATATCGACTCCGAAGGCACAGAGTGTTACATCGGACTTGGCAACATGGGTGGCAGTGAGGTACGCGATCTCCAGGTAAGCGACGAGAACGGTCATGTGTTCGAGAACGTTGGCAGTTGGGATGTCGATCGTAGTCGCAGCTGGAAAGCAGGTAAATGCGGTATAGTATACAAGCACAACGGCTACGAACTCTGTTGGGGTCTTGGCGACAGTGGCAATCGTACTTATGTTACCAACTACACCATCACCAGCCTTGTCCATGCCTATCCTGATGCCGATGCCATCCGTCACGTGTTCCTCGATCAGGATGTTTCACCCAAGCCTGACAAAGCCAAGATTTCCATCGAGGCAGAAGATTCTATTCTGTTCACGGAAGAGAACTGTGGCATCTGGGGATTCCGCTTCGGTGGTGAGCTCGGCTTCGACGAGGGCAAGATCATTGCCTACAATACGGAGGACTTCGGCTACAACGGTGCCTTATATATTATGGTAAGGTTCGACAAAGGTATGTTCGAGCCTACTATCCAGGAGGACGACACTTTTGAGAACAAGAAAGAGCAAGCCTTCGAGGGCAGCGACTACAATAGCGATGATGATTGGACATCGGAAGATACATTTATCCTCCTGGCTCTGGCCATTGGATTCTTTGTCGTGCCCGTCATCGGTTTCACCTGGCATATCGTTTCCGTCTGGCGTGCCCGCAAAAAGGCTAATAAAGACCTGCTATGGTATCGCGACATTCCCATGAAGGGCAACCTTCAACAAGTCAACGACATGCTCAATGCCTATAAGTACTTCGGCACAGACTACAACAATCTGCTGTCGGCTTGCATTCTGAAGCTCATCAATATGGGTGCCATCTCGATTGAGTCGCGACTAAACCAGAAAGGTAAGACCGAGCAAAACTTCGTCATCCACGAGTTGAAGGATTATGCCGACCAGCCTTTGCTGTTACGTAAGATCCACAGCATGTTCAAGATTGCTGCAGGCGAAGATACCGTATTGGAGCCTCGCGAGCTGAAGTCGTATATGAGAAGTAGCAAGAATGAGAGCGCTGTCGAGGCCTTTATCAACACACTCCACACCAAGACAGGCCTTTCCTATTACAAGGAACGTCTCGATGATGTTCGCCAGGTATTCGGACTGAAGAAGTTCCTCAAGGAGTTCTCCCTGCTCGACGAGCGCCATGTAAACGAGGTATCGCTATGGAAGGACTATATGATCTATGCCACTCTCTTCGGCATAGCCGATCAGGTGATCAAGGACATGAAGAAGATCAATCCCGAATACTTCAACATGGATCAGGTAGCCGCTCAGATGGCTGATAATATGACTCTGCCGATGATCTACTCCACGCTCCACTCCGGCACTTCCCGTGCTGTGGCTGAGAAGGCAGCCCGCGAGGCTCGCGCCTCTGGTCATGGTGGACACTCCTCATGGGGAGGCGGTGGAGGCGGATTCTCAGGAGGCGGCTTCGGCGGCGGCGTGAGATAAACCCAGAAAATAAAAAAGGTCACAGATTTTTTGTAATCTGTGGCTTTTTTCGTATCTTTGCCGGCGAATTATGATAGACGAAGATTTTGACATACGCGAAGAACGGTTCTCTCAAGGCGAAAAAGACTTTGAGAATGCCCTGCGCCCACTGGCTTTCCGCGATTTCAGCGGACAGAAAAAGGTGGTGGAGAACCTGCAGGTGTTCGTCGAGGCAGCCAAGTATCGTGGCGAGCCTCTCGACCACACATTGTTGCATGGTCCTCCAGGACTGGGTAAGACCACCCTCTCCAACATCATCGCCAATGAACTGGGTGTAGGCTTCAAGATTACCAGCGGACCTGTGCTCGACAAGCCGGGCGATCTGGCAGGTATCCTGACCTCGCTCGAGAAGAACGACGTGCTCTTCATCGACGAAATTCATCGTCTGTCGCCCGTGGTAGAGGAATATCTCTATTCGGCGATGGAGGACTATCGCATCGATATCATGATCGACAAAGGTCCTTCGGCTCGCTCAATCCAGATCGACCTCAATCCCTTTACATTGGTAGGTGCTACCACTCGAAGCGGATTGCTGACAGCACCTCTTCGTGCCCGTTTCGGCATCAACATGCATTTGGAATACTACGAGCCAGAGACGTTGCAGACCATCATCGAACGTTCAGCTGGAATCCTGGGGGTGCCCATCACAGAGGATGCCGCCTTAGAGATTGCAGGTCGTTCCAGAGGAACGCCTCGTATTGCCAACGCCCTGTTGCGCCGTGTTCGCGACTTCGCTCAGGTAAAGGGCAACGGCAAGATAGATACCAAGATCACGAAGATTGCCCTCACAGCCCTGAACATCGACCAGTATGGACTCGACGAGATCGACAACAAGATCCTGCTCACCATCATCGACAAGTTCCGTGGTGGTCCTGTGGGCATCACCACCATCGCTACAGCCATTGGTGAAGATGCAGGTACTGTGGAGGAGGTTTACGAGCCTTTCCTCATCATGGAGGGCTTCATCAAGCGCACACCTCGTGGTCGTATGGTGACGGAGTTGGCTTATCGTCACTTCGGGCGCAATCCCTATGGTGGAAATATCATGGAACCCAATCTATTTGATTGAGGAGGAAGGAATAAGTAATAAGGAGTAAGGAAAGATGACAAAGACTGGCATTTTTGTAGGGAGTTTTAACCCGTTTTCCATCGGACACGATTCCATTGTCAGGCGTGCACTGCCGTTGTTCGACCGTCTGGTCATCGGTGTGGTGGGCGACAACGTGCATAAGCCCGACATGCCTTCTGCAGAACAACGCATGGCTGTTATCAAAGATCTCTATGCCGAAGAGCCTCGCATCGAGGTGAAGCCATATCATGGCCTGGCCATGGATTTCGCCAAGGCAGAAGGCGCCCAGTTTATCGTGAAGGGCGTACGCAACGCCAGCGACTTTGAGTACGAACAGTGGCAGGCTGACTTCAACCGCAAGTTAGGTGGCATTGAGACTATCCTGCTCTATACGGAGCCCGAATTGGCCAGCATCTCATCGAGTGCCCTGCGTGAGTTAGAGCACTTTGGGGTCGACATCAATCCTTTTCTGCCGAAAAGGAAGTGAATAGTAAAATTGAGAAATAGTGAAATTGTAAATAAATAGATGATTACATACGAAGCAGAAGGGGTTAAGTTCCCCAATATCAAGAAACGTGAGACATCCAACTGGATACGCAAGGTGGCAGCCTCCTATGGCAAGAAGGTTGGAGAAGTAGGTTATATGTTCGTCAACGACGACAAGATCTTAGAGGTTAACAACGAATTCCTCGGCCATGATTATTACACTGACATCATCACTTTCGACTATTGCGAAGGTAAAACACTGAATGGCGACCTGTACATCTCACTCGATACAGTATTTACCAATGCCGACAAGTTCGGGCGCCCTTATGACGAGGAGTTACATCGTGTCATCATTCACGGCATCCTCCATCTTTGTGGCATCAACGACAAAGGCCCAGGAGAACGCGAAATCATGGAAGCCGCAGAAGACAAAGCTTTGGCTATGAGATAATAAGAATCCCCGCTTCGAGCGGGGATTCTTATTTATGACAACAGCGATCGGAACTGTTGGATGCCCTGATGGTTATTATCCAACTCCTCCACCTCTTTCAGATATTCAAGCGCTTTCTCTTTCTCACCCATACCATAATAGCCCAGGGCGAGCATATACTTACAATGTATTTCGTTCTTCTTGTCGAGCGAATCATCCCAAATCAGCAAGTCAGGCAACGAAACAGCAAAATAATCCATCGTAACGTGGTCGAAGATATGCTGCTTACCATAGTTGATGAGCTTATTGAAGATGCTTCGCGCCTTATCTTCCTGTCCCAGCGCACGATAACACAAACCAGCATAGAATATCTTGTCTGGTTTGGCGTCGTTGTAGTACATGGCTGCAGCTGGCTCTGTAGGACCAACCGTGCCCTCCTCATAACGTCCGAGGAAGTATAGGATATCATTATCCTGAGCGCCATACAGTTTTCCCTCACCAAGATGGGGCGGATAAACGAGACATTCCTCTAAGAGCCGTTTAGCCTCAGCAGATTGAGGATTGGTTTTCAATAACTGCTTAGCCAGCTCCACGCGACATATCTGATACTGACCCGACACCTTGCCTTCGCCACCTTCCCATGGATGGAACTTGTGCGCATCGAGTTTCTTCATAGCCTCCTCGTAACGGCCGAGTTGGTTCAGCAGAGTAATCTCCTCGAGTACGAGGTCATCGCGCTGGGCTATCAGCTGCGGATACTTCTGCAAGAAATCCAAACGCTCCTGATGTGGTTTATGCAGACGCTTGTAAAGCTGGTCGAGCTCCATCAGTATGCGAGCATCGGTCTCATCAAGATGGAATGCCTTCTCCATCATCTCCAAGGCGCCATCCTCATCGCCCTCCTTATTAAACTTGGCAAGAGCCAGGTTTCGCCATACCGTGGGGAACTTAGGATCTATCTCGGCAGAGCGCTCCCAGTACTCAATGGCTACGTCATACTGACGCTTGTCGTAATACAGACAACCTAAATAGTAAGGCGCACGCGCATCTTCCACAAATGGTAGCATATCAAGACTCCTGAGGATGTAAGCATCTTCCAGACGATTGGGGAAACAATAGTCAGGACAAGCCTCCGCTGCCTTCTGTTGATACGTCATCATCTCCGACACCTTTCCAAGAGATGCCAGATAGTAATATGTGAGTGGCGACTCCTCCACTCCCCGATCAATAGCCGTCTCAAGAACAAATGAACCCTCCTCGCCTAATTCGGCCTGGGCATAGTCGAGCGCCGTCTCATGATAGTTATAAATGTTGCCATGCATCAGCTCCACCATTCTGTTCAGAGGTTCCTCAGAATCTGTCAACAGATGCTCCTCCACCATACAAACATAGTTGAAGGGATCGATCTTGTAACTCTCATTGATCCAGGCTAGTGCCTCGTCCTTACGCCCTAACTTACGCAGGGCCACAGCCTTCATGGCACGAGCCTTGTGGTTATGGCTGTTACTGATCAAGGCACGCTCCAACTCGTCGAGTGCATCCTCCCAACGCTCATCGGCCATACTGATACAAGCCGCTTCGAAGTAGCCGGCATCAGCCCACGCCTTGTTCCATGTCGATTTCCAGAAACTCTCATAGGCTGGTTTGATCATGGCTCGGAACTTGTACACAAGGCCAAGATAGAACAGCGCCTCCCCATCGTAGGGATTCGGATTACGTTTCTTCTGAACCTTCACAGCCGTTTCCAGATAGCCCTGTGCTTTATCGAATCGGGCACGACGCAGATACCAGAGCCCCATCTGCATGTTACAACGATAGTCCATCGGATCACGACGCAAAGCTTCCTCGTAATAGTCGAGGGCACTCCAGGTGGCATGACGGTATTGCTCCAAATGGAGTCCTGTCAGATATAGCTGGTCGATGGTCTTCGTATCCTGTGGTGAGAGAGCCGCCTCAGCAGCATCGGGGATGGGACGGATCTCATCGGGCTCTGCACGCCATTCCAGCAAAGGCCACTCCCTCTCATTCTCAGCACGCTCGATGGTCAGACAGAGATCGTTGAGAGATTCCTTTATGTCAACGGTCTCTACAAGCACCTCATCAGGACTCAGCGTCACCACCTTATTATAATATACCTCATCGGATTCACCTGAAAGTATGACTCTTACCTCCTTTTTCGAGGTAGCCATGATCTTAAAGGTTACTTTGCCTTCACCAGCCTCCTCAATGTTCATCACAAAGTCCTTCGAGGCCTGCTTCACAATACCAATCTCACGATAAGGCATGAAATACTGCACGAACTGCTTTTCCTCGTAAGGCATCAGCCACGCAAAGTCGGGCTGGTTCTCTGTATACACACCCGCCATCAGTTCGATATACGGACGGAAACCCGCACGATCCATCTGCCATCGCTTCATCTCCTCAGGGGTGGCCTCATCCGTGAGATTACGATCCCAGGCTCGTCCGAAGTCACCATTACCCCAAGTCCATTGCTTCTTACCTGGCGAGAAATGATGACTCGCCACATGCAGCATACCACCCTTGGTATCGTTCTCGTAGCCTCCCTCAAAGTCGTACTGCGAGTTCACAGCCATATAACTCGTGGGCACCTTGATGTTCTTGTAGTTCGAGATGTCCACACCAGCCGAGTAGTCCATCTTATAATAGGTTCCCGTGGCGATGGGGAAGCTCGACACGGCTCGTTTGCCATGATCGAAAACTGCATTCACATCAGGTGGGAATACACTCTGATACTGATCGTTCACCTCTACAGCGGGGTTCGCCCACCACAAGAAGGTCTGTGGCAGATTGGTACGATTATACACGCGACCTTGAATCTCCAGATACGCGCAACCAGGACGAAGCGTGAAGCCAGCCATACCCTTTTGGTGAAACATGCGCTCCATCTCGTTCACCCACACCGTTACACTGCCATCCTCGTTCTCCACGATGGTGGCATCCACAGGCAGATAGGTTGACGGACGATGGTGCTGGGGCCAGTTAAACTCGATGCCACCACTGATCCAGGGACCCGTCAGACCCACCAATGCAGGCTTAATCACATGGTTATAATACACAAAGTGGCGCTGTTTTATCTTGTCGTACGCCATCTGGATCCTTCCGCCCAGTTCTGGCAGCACCATCACCTTGATATATTCGTTCTCCAGATAGATGGCCTTCCACTCCTTGTCCACCTTCTCGTCAGAGATCGACTCAATGACAGGATAGGGATACACCACCCCACTCGAGCCCTGATATACTCGGTTTTCCAGAAATATAGGGTTCTTCTCTGGTTTCCCAACTTCGTATGTCGGAATCGTCACTATTTCTCTCCAGGCTTTTACCATAGTTTTTTATTGTTTTGCAACGGACCACAGGACTTAAGGACTTTCTCTTGCGCAGGCAATTTCTGTTAGTCCTGTAGTCCGTTGCTATTAATATTTTACAAGTTCTTTTTCCAATTCCTCCAGGGTTTTGCCTTTGGTCTCAGGACAACGATTCCAAAGGAACACAAAGGCACAGACGCAGATGGCACTATAGATCCAGAACGTGCCACTCGAACCAAGGGCTGCATTCATCGAGGGGAACGAGAAGGTCAGCGTGCAACAACCCACCCAGAGGGCGAAGGTACATGTGGCCATCGCGATACCCCTGACACGATGGGGGAATATCTCAGCAAGAAGCGTCCAGGTAACAGGTCCTAAGGTCATCGCATATACAGAGATGGCTGCAACAACTAGCGCCACCATCATCACGCCCTTCACCTCGAAGAAGTAACATGTGCCCAGCGTCATATAGATCAGTCCCAGTCCTCCTGCACCAATCAGGATAAGCGTACGTCTGCCCCACTTCTCGATGGTATAGAGCGCCACAAAGGTGAACAGCACATTGGCAATACCCGTAATCACGATATCGATAAACATGCCGTCTACATCATAACCAGCCCCCACGAAGATCTCCTGGGCATAGTTGAAGATGACATTCGTGCCACACCACTGTTGGAAGACAGCGATCACAAGACCCAGGACAAGTTCCTTACGGTACTTTTTGGAGATGAGTGGTGAGAGGTGAGAAGTGAGAGAAAACTTCTGTGGCTGGGAGTCATCTCTCACCTCTAGCTTCTTACCTCTCACCTCTAGAATATACACCGGACTCTCAGGAATGAAGAAACTCATCATGAGGAACAAGGCCGCTGGAACGGTTTCTGCCCAGAACATCCAGCGCCACCCCCATTCCAGGTTCCACGCCTGACTCTCTGCTACACTGGTATCTTGCGCCAAGAGCATATTTACTACTTGGGCACCAAGAATACCCAGTACGATGGTCATCTGGTTCAGACTCACCATTCGTCCGCGAATTTCTGGAGGACTCACCTCTGCGATATACATCGGAGCCAAGGCAGATGCCACACCAATGCCCACACCTCCGATAAATCGGGCGATGTTAAACAGGGTAAAGTCGTTAAACAAACCCGTGGCGATCGCTGAAACAGTGAAAAGAACTGCTGAGAGCATCAGTAAGGGCTTACGACCATACTTATCGGCTGCCGAACCTGCCACCATCGCACCGATCAGACAACCCACCAGAGCTGTCGACATAGCCACTCCCTGCATCACAGGCGAATCGCTGATGCCAAAATAGAGTTCATAGAACGGTTTGGCACCACCTATTACCACCCAATCGTAGCCAAAGAGCAATCCACCCATGGCCGAGACGGCACAGATAAAATAAAGAAATCCTCTATTAAACATTGAAGAATCTATTGGTTGATAATCGTTACTTTCATCACTTGCTCCCCTGGTGTGGTGTCAGCCTCACGAGGGAAGTATACGGGCATATCCTTTTGCAGAGGCAGAATACGCAGCTCCAATTGCTTACACTCTTTGGGTAATCGCCAGAGGGCATACTGGAAAGGACGACCATTATAGAAGTTATCGTCTATCAGCTGGCCATCGGCATACAGACGAGCCACATCGCCACGATACTCGATGTTCAGCAATCTTCCTTCGCCAGAAACTGCTGGCAGATCGATGGTATACACAGCTGCTTGCTCGAAGTCCTCGTCCACAGGCTCTTCTGCCACCTTGTTCACACCCATGGTGATGGTGCGCAGAGCGCCAGCCTTCTTTACCTTATTAATAATAAGAGCATTGATGGCGATATCGAGATGGGCTGCTTCCTCCAAGAACAGACGTCCAGCCTGCTCTGAGGTCAGCAGATAGTAATTCTTGTAAACTGGCGTCTCAGGACCCTTGGGCTTCAGGTTCTTCAGCACCTTGTGGCCAATGGCCAATGTGGTGGGGATACCCTTGATCTGCTCCAGATACACCTTGCCATTGCGCTTGGCCACCAATTGGGCTGTGGCATATTTGATGCCCTCGATATTCACAGGGAAGATGCAGATGGTGCCAGCAGGAATGGTGAGCTGAGGTAGTTTCACCCCACAAGCCTCCAGCTTCACATTCTTCTTGGCAGAAACGTTCTGCAAGCGCTCGTAATTGTTGATGAAGATAAATCCACTTCCGTCTTTCACGCGATACGACCAACGGAGGAAACTATCATCGCCCCTCGCGATATCCTGACTACAGGGGAAACCGGCCTCCATAGGCGCCAGCACGCCGCCCCAGTCCTGCATAAACAGATGGAGCTTACGCAACAGATAGTATTGTGGATTCTTCTGGCCGAACTCATTCAAGGGCGCCTGGAAATCATAGGTCTTCACAGGTAGATCGTTATAGTTCGTAGCCACCGTTCGCTGGGTTTCGTTCAGATAGGTCAGTCCCTCAGGATTCGTACCACCATGATACATATAATAGCCCAAGAGGTTAGAACCACTACCCAGTTTCACCACAGCCATCGAATAGGCATCCTCAGGATAGATATACGGACGACGATGATAGGCCGTCATCATACCACCACCCAATTCACAGGTAAAGTAAGGATATTGCTCATCACCCTTATTCAGACGTTCTTTCTGTTCACCAAGTTGTTCTGTGGCAATAGCTGTCGACGAACGGAAAGCCTTGAAGTTAAAGGCCTTATAGTAATTTCCAGCCGTCTCTTCGATACTCCTTTCCCAAAAGCCGTCGGCATAATCGCCATAAAGGGGCAGCATCTCTCCGAAAGGCACAGGGGTAGCCAGCTCTGGCCATCCTGTACGCGTATAGAAAGGCAGGTCGAAACCTATCTTCTGGGCTATCCGTTTCAGCGCCATCAGGTAAGAACCATGTCCACGATACTCGTTATCAAACTGGGCAGCCATCACAGGACCACCATCTTTCCACTGAAGGCCCTGAAGCTGAGTGAAGATCTGACGATACAAACGCTCCACAAAACTGAGGAACACAGGATTCTCGTCCCTCGTCTTACAACCCTTCGTAAACACCCAGTCAGGGATGCCTCCGTTTCTTACCTCTCCATGACAGAACGGGCCTAAGCGAAGCACTACTGGAAGACCTTCCTGTTGGCAGATCTCGATGAATCGACGCAGATTGCGCTGACCATCCCAGCGGAAGATACCCTCCTGTTCCTCGATATGATTCCAGAACACATAGGTGGCGATGATGGTCACACCACCCTCCTTCATCTTCCTCACCTCAGCTTCCCACTCATCGGCAGGAATACGCGAATAATGCACCTCGCCCATGGCTGGCACCACACGCTTACCATCCACAATCAGACTATGGGCATCCCACTTTACTTCCCTACTCTGGGCTCCAGCCATCAGACTCATCGCCATCACGGCTGATAATAACAACGTTCTTTTCATCATCGTTTTTAGTTTTCAGGTGCAAAGGTACAATAATTCCAGCTCTTCCGAGATAGAAAATGATGCAAAATACATGGACTATTTTACGCAATCTCTATTTCGTGATTCTAATCCAATCCGCATCCAACCAACCACGATCGCATTTGGGATCAGTCTCTACGCTCACGAAGCCAAATTTGGCGCCAATCCACTTGCCCTGACGCATGGTGAAGTCATCGCCACACGTCTGGAACTTCTTTCCGTCGAGGCTCCAAGCGAAACGCACCATGGGCTTACCTCCATGAGCCACTCCGGCTGCATCGTTGCTCACTGTGAGGCGCAGATAGATATCCTCGTGAATACCTGGCTTATAGTCTATCTTGTCCTCGGCTGTGGGTTTCAGTGTAGCGATCAGTTTCTCCGTCTGGGCATTGCCCTTGTCAGCATCCTTGCAGGTGAGTTGGAGCAACTGGAACGACTTACCCACGCGCTTCACTACCAAAGCGGAATAGTCGAGACCCATCATGATCAAGCCCCCCATCTGTCCATCGGACTTCGAGGTCATACGGATCTTGGTGGTTACAGTAAACTCGTCAGCAGGTGTCTTCTGCAACAGCATGTTGGGCACTTGCCAGAGATTCTTCCATCCCTCAGAAAGCTTATAAGTATATAGTCGATAGGTGCCAAAGGCCGTAGCCGTACCAAACTTCTCATCGTAGTTGGCTTGCCACTGCCACTGTTTGCCCAAGGTAGGCGCATTAAACTCATCGCTCTCCACAGGGTTCACGATGACGCTTGAAGCACTTTTCGGCTTCCTGTAAGTGCTCACTGGCTCGCCCTTTTGACCCATGATAGGCCAACCTGTGCTCCAATCCACAGGATTCAGATGCACCACTCTCCCATACGCCTCCTTGTCCTGGAAATGCAGGAACCAGTCCTCGCCATACTTCGTATGCACCCAACCACCCTGATGAGGGCCGTTGATGTTGGTCTTGCCCTGAGCCAGCACGATCTTATGCTCATAGGGGCCATACGGACTCTTCGAGCGCATGGCCAGTTGGAACCCTGTAGGCACACCACCAGCAGGACACATAATCCAGTACCATCCATCGCGCTTATAGAACTTCGGCCCTTCGCAAGTTCTGTTCTCAGTACCATTGCCATCAAACACAATCACAGGCTCGCCAATGGCCTTCGTACCATCTGCCGATAGCTCGCGAACAGTGAGCACAGAGGCAAACTTCGAGCGACTGTTCGCCCAACCATTCACCAAGTAACATCGTCCATCCTCATCCCAAAGCGGACAAGTATCGATATAGCCCTGACCCTTGATCACACAGACGGGAGCCTCCCACTTACCTGCAGGGTCCTGCGTCTTCACCATATACACGCCAAAGTCAGGATCGCCCCAGTAGATGTAGTACCACCCATCGTGGAATCGGATGCTTGGTGCCCACACACCAGCCCCATGCTGAGGGGTGCTGAAGTGCTGCAGCAAAGCCTCATCGCCCTCATACAGATTGCCCAAGGCATAGTTGATGATCTCCCAGTTCACCAAATCTTTCGAATGGAGAATAGGCAACCCAGGCACACACTGAAACGACGAAGCCGTCATATAATAATCCTCGCCCGATGCCCCTACACAGACATCAGGATCCGAGTAATCCGCATTGATCACAGGATTGGTATATGTCCCGTCGCCATTATCGGGACTCCACACCTGCGAACGGTATTGAGCTGAAACCGACAGGGTGGTCAACAGGGACATCAGAATCGATAGAGTTGTTTTTCTATTCATTTTGTTATTTCGTTTTTAAGTGTTTGTCAAAGAAATCGAGTACGCGCTTCTGAGAGTTCTTGCCACAACTGTGAGGCATATCCCAGAGCTCCGTTTCGATCTTGTTGCCAGCACCCTGACTTTCCCAGGTGTCGTGCATCGTCTTGAAGGCCTTCTCTACACCTGCTACAGGGAAGAGTTTATCTTGTGAGCCATTGATGAAGAGCATCGGCTTCGGACATGCGATACTGGCGATATGAGGATAATCCAACCAACGACGCAGACCGGGGAAGCAGTTGGCAAAACCACCGTTCTCTGTGCGGTCATACTTGAATCCCATCTGCTCGTCGGTAGTCACCATCCAGCAGATGGATGCACCCACCTTGATGCGGTCTGACAGTGCCGAGAGCATCCAGGCGCGATAGGCACCCATCGACCAGCCTGTGCAGCCGATGCGGTTGGCATCTACCTCGGGCATCTGTGCCAGGTATTCGGTGCCGGCCATATCGTCGTAGGTCATATAGGCCGAGAGGTCGATGCCATACATCATCATGTTGCCGGCTATCATGTCGTAGCGGTCGCGACGTGCACCCTCTTTCTGGCCTCGTTCGCCCCACATGGGTGCATCGGCCGAGAACACCACGTAGCCGTGCTGTGCCAGGTAGTCGCCGAAGAACTGACCTTCATAGCCCACTACCCATTCGTCGGCGTCCTTGATGACGGTGGAGTCCTCGCAGGCTAATGGACGGATCATCTTCTCCTTGCCGATAAACAGGTGTCCACCGTGGTCGTGCAGGGCATTGACGGCAGGGAATGGGCCCTTGCCGTCGGGGATCAGCACGTAGGCAGGAACGTTGTAGTACTTTGACAGGCGGATCTCAATCTTACGGGCTGTGTAGCCATCGCGCTGCTCCTCGAAGAGCACCTTCGCATCAAATCTCTCTGCTGGGGCTGGCGGAGGTGTCAGCATACAGTCGAAGACCTTCTGCCTTGCCACCCGTTTCCATTCGTCGAAGTCCGTGATCTCACTGTTCCCCCAAGCCATCGGGTAGGTGAGATCGGCAATCAGCGAGTCGGCATAGACGGGCAGATTGCGTATGAACTCATATTTCTCGCGCTTCTGTGCCGTTGCCGTTAGTACGACAAACAGGCTAAGCAGAATTATTTGAGATGTTTTTTTAACCATATCATTTGATTGTAGTTCGTATCAGCGGTAGTCCAATGCTCGTTGACAGGGGTGATGAGTGGCTCTTTTGGAGCCGTAATCAGGTTCCAGACGATATAACTGGTCGTTGGTGGACACACATTGTCGTTGTATCCCCAAGTGAGATAGACAGGACAGGTAATACGACGGGCGAAGTTCACCACATCGTAATAGGCCATGGTCTCCACCTTCTCTGTCGTGAGCATCTTATTTATACGGTTGAAGTGAGGATATCCGCCCGTCCGTCCTGCTTCCGCATAACCGGCCATATCCGAGAGCGCAGGATGATTGGCCACACAGGCTGTCACACGAGGATCAAGCCCTGCCGTTATCAGTGAGAGTGCACCTCCTTGACTGCCACCCTGTACAAAAACGTTTATACCATCCCATTCAGACAGTGAGGTCAGATAGTCGATGGCACGGACACAGGCCACATAAACATGCTTCATATAGTAGTTGTCCTTGTCATCGAGGCCGTTTGTCAAATAGCCGTTTTCGTAGTCGAAGGCTGAGGTTATTTCCTTAAACTGCTCGTCGGTCATCTCCGGGTTCAGTCCATGAATCTCCATCTCCAGACGGATGAAACCGTTCTTGGCATAATAGATGTTGCGCATGGGCTCCTTGATGGTCTTGATGCCAGCTCCCGGAGGACAGAGCACCACGGGGTATTTCCCCGCTGCCTTCGGTTTGGTCAGATAGCCGTAGATGCTGTGTCGCTGGTCCGTCTTGATCTTCAGCAGATAGCAGTCCGTATCGTCGGTGATATATTTCTCCACCTTCTCACTTTTCACTATCAGTTTTTCACTTTTCACTTCTTTACGCGCTTCCTCCAGGTTCTTCTGCCAGAAGGCATCGAAGTCAGCAGGGTTTTTCGTGTAGGGTTTCAACAACTCTGGCGAGAACCCCACCTTGACATGGTGTTCGTAGGTCTTATCACCGACGAAGGCTTTCATACGCAAGTCCAGGAACCCGGGTTTCTTCATCGTGCCCATGTCGATAGTGGCCCGTCCGTTCTTCAACATCACCTTGCCGGAAGCAGTGGCGGGCAACATGTCTTGTCCTATTTCGTAGCTGACTTCCACATCCTGAGGGATGCCGTATTTGCAGAAGGTAACTTCCACCTTGGCCTTCTCGCCCGTCTTATAGAGCCAGTCGGCATGATCAGGCACCGTCAGCCACAGGTAGTCCGAACGGTAGGGATAATTCTCGGCAGTTATCTGTAAACAACTGCAAATAAAGAGTATACAGAGGATGACTTTTTTCATTTATTTTTTACCAGTAGTTTATTCGGTGCAAAGATAAAAAAATTATTTAATATATCCAAACATTTTTGCAGTATTCGAATTGTGGGTTGCTATCAGCAATAATGTTGATATTGCTGAGATGTACGTCTTGGATAGACATCTCAGGCAGTCCACGGAAGTGAAGGCCTTCCTTAGCACCGCGACAACTGACATCATTGATTTCAATCTTGCGGAAGATAGGTGTTGTCTCGTCTACAGGAGGTACAACCTCGTTGGGGTCATGTTTTCCGTAATACATGTCGAAGGTGACGGCAGCATCCTCGATGTTAGCCATCGATATGCCTCTGATATAAATATTCTCTACAACACCGCCACGACCTCTGCAGCTCTTGAAGCGTAGACCGTTACCCGTGCCCACGAACTGACAGTCCTGTACTAATACATTGCGTACACCGCCGCTCATCTCGCTACCTACTACGAAACCGCCATGACCATTGTATACGGTGCAGCCTTTAACGATAATGTTTTCTGTAGGCATCCCACGCTTACGACCCTCCTCGTCCTTGCCGCTCTTGAGGCAAATGCAGTCGTCGCCGGCATCAAAGGTGGAGTTCAGAACCAATGCGTTGCGGCACGACTCCAGGTCGAGGGCATGCCCATGTCGATGTTCTTCGGCCATCCACCGGTAATCCTTTGATACAACAGAATCTGGTCGCCTATCCTGCGAGCCTCTTTGGTCTGAAAGAAGGCTGGCGAAGTCTCACGAACAACGTCTTTAAAAGACTGAGGCTGGTCTGCCTTGGCCTGTATAGCTTGGGCATAGAGCGCATAACCACCACAGAGTAATACCAGGGTTATAAAAATAAATTTCTTCATCTTAGTAGTTTGTTTGGGTGCAAAGATAAGCATTTTCTCTCAAAAATCGTTCATTGTTTCTATTTTTGTTGCAATGAACGATTTTTAGCATGGATTGCCTTCTAATTCAACAAGACAGATTGAAGAAATTCACAAAAAAGTGGCTATACCTCCCGTTTTCTTCCGGAACACCTTTATTTAAAGGGGTCTCGAGACGGGAGGTATAGCCACTTTAGCGGTAGAAATGGAATGGAGGAATCTATTTCTTCAACTCTGCGGGGATGACAGGCATAGCACCATTTTGGGTGCAGACGTAGGCACTTACCTGTACGGCTGTCTTGTGGGCTTGTTGTACGGGTTTGCCATTGATGATCGATGCACAGAATGAACCTGTAAACGAGTCGCCAGCGCCTACTGTATCAGCCACTTCTACCTTCGGAGTGTCCTGGAATGAGGTCAGTCCATCGTCTGTGAATACATATGAGCCATTGGTGCCACATGTCAGTACCAACATCTTCAGATGATAGTCCTGCACAATCTTTTCGCAGGTCTGACGCATATCCAATCCGTCGTAGCCGAACATACGATTCACTACTACCAACTCCTCATCGTTTATCTTCAGGATATTGCAGATGCAGAACGAGTCTTCGAGTATCTCCTTAGAATAGAACTGTTGACGCAGATTGATGTCGCAGATCTTGATGCAGTCTTCTGGCGTAGTATCCAAAAATTTGCGGATGTTCTCTCGACTTACCACATTGCGCTGGGCAAGTGATCCAAAGCATACAGCACGGGCATTCTTGGCTATCTCTTCCATCTCCTTTGTGAAGGGGATGTTATCCCACGCCACGTTCTCTTTGATGTCGTAAGTAGGGATGCCATCGCCTGTTAGCGTTACTTGTACTGTACCCGTGGGGTATGGCACAAATGGCATCAGGTAGTTCAGATGATGCTCTCTCAATGCCTGAATCGTCTCTGCACCTAAGGCATCCTCGCCCAGTGCACTGATGGCGATAGTGTTATCGCTGCCCAGGAACTGACCTGCATGATAGGCGAAGTTAGCAGGTGCGCCACCCAGTTTCTTTCCTTCGGGAAGTACATCCCATAATGCCTCTCCGAGACCTACGATATATCTCTTCATTAGATTATACATTAAATATTAAACAATAAACTTTATTTCACGCGGTTGATATAGGTAAACAGATAGATGACACCTACTGCCATAACGATGACTGCTCCTGCCTGGCCCATCGCATCGCTGGCAAATCCCATCAGAAGCGGGAAGATTGTTCCTCCGAAGAGTCCCATAATCATCAATCCGCTCACTTCGTTCTGTTTCTGAGGCATAGCTGTCAGCGCCTGAGCAAAACAGATGGAGAAAATATTGGAGTTGCCATAACCTACCAGTGCGATAGCTGTGTAGAGCATCCATTTCTCAGTGCCGACGAAAAGTCCACACATCGACAGAGCCATCATAATCACGCTGATGATGAAGAACGTACGGTTAGGCAGTACACGCAGGAAGAACGAACCCGTTAAGCATCCAATAGTACGGAATATGAAGTACAGACTGGTGGCAAAGGCTGCATCGTTCAGTGTTAGTCCTAAGCGTTCCATCAGGATCTTCGGAGCTGTAGTGTTGGTACCAACGTCGATGCCCACATGACACATAATACCAAAGAACGACAACAACACGATGGGCGTTCCCAGCAGTTTGATGCACTCAGTAAAAGTTGAAGCCTTGCCACTGATTACTTCTTCCTCAATAGGTGTCACAGCCAACAGGGCAGCTGCCAAAATGCCCACCACGAAGTAAATCATGAACAATACGCGCCAGTCATAACCGAACGAAGGCAATACCTGTGTGGCGCCCCACATGGCCAGATAAGGAGCCAAGAACGAGGCAATAGCTTTAATAAACTGTCCGAAGGTCAATGTCGAAGCCAAGTTCCCTCCGCCCATCACGGTAGATACCAGTGGGTTCAGCGATGTCTGCATCAGCGCATTACCAATGCCCAACAATGAGAAGGCACAGAGCATAATCGGGAAGTTCTCACCAAACAGCGGCAACAGTAGCGATACGATGGTTACACCAAGCGATAGCAATACGGTGTTCTTTCGTCCTATCTTATTCATCAGCATTCCTGTAGGTACGCTGAATATCAGGAACCAGAAGAATACGAGCGATGGAAAGATGTTGGCCACAGAGTCTGTCAACTGCAGGTCTTCCTTTACGTAGTTGGATGCTATGCCCACCAGGTCGACAAAACCCATGGCAAAGAAGCAGAACATCACCGGGATCAGAGCAAATTTCTTCATATTACTAACTTTTCTCTTAATTCTTAATTCTTAATCTCATAGATAGTTGCTTTTCCGCCCTTCACCTTTATGTTATTATAAGGTTCTGATGGGAATACCAAGTTTGTCATCGCCATCTTTCCTTCTGCATCGAAGGCTTCGATAGAACAGCGGTCGATAAACAGACGCAGCTGTTTAATATGTCCATAGGTGGGAGCAATAGATGTGCATGCAAAAGCCTCACTGAAGCTCACGTCGCCACTCTTTGTACGGTCCATGCTGAAACTCTGATGCTGGCCATCGTAAACCATTACAACCTCTTCGCCCTTTGTGTTCGAGAGTACGATCTCTGCCTGATTCTTTACATCCACCACAATCTCGCAAGCCTCAGTCGGCTTCCTCACTTTGGCGCCACGCATGGCCAGCATCTCCTTCGATGGTACTACGCTAACATAAGTCTCCTCGCCATAGTTAAACAGTCCGAGGTCGCGGGGGATACTATTGCCCGAACGGTATTGCTTGGTAGGAACCTGATTGGCATACTGCCAGTTGCTCATCCATGCCAATACTACATGGCGGTTCTCTGGTGCATTATAGAATGAAACGGTGGCATAGTGATCCTTACCATAGTCCATCCACTTCGTTACCTTTGGCATCGATTCGCAGGTGAACTTGTGTCCGTCGAACTGTCCTATGAAATACTGAGTGGCACTACCTCCGAATGGACCACCAGGATTGATATTACAAATCAGCACCCATTTATTGTCAATCTTAAACAAATCTGGGCATTCCCACACGCCACCATGATTGCCATATTCACTGCCGAAAGCGCTTTCGTACTTCCATTCAGTAAGATCAGTCGATGAGTAGATGCGCATCTCCTGTCCTACAGCCAAGATTAGATTCCAGGCCTTAATGTCTTCGTTCCAGAACGGACGTGGGTCGCGGAAGTCAGGCACATCGGCAGTCAGTACAGGATTACCGCTATATTTCTGGAAGGTACGTCCACCATCCTTCGAGAATGCTATCGACTGCGTCTGATGATGCCCTGCAGTGGTATACATGGCAACCACTTCATCACCATTCGTAACGCACGATCCACTGAAGATAGAACCTAACCAATCAGGCTCTAATGCCATCGGCTGTGCCTCCCAATGAATCAGGTCGCGCGAGGTAGAATGTCCCCAGTGCATATTCTCCCACTGCGATCCGTAGGGGTTCCACTGATAATATAGGTGCCACACTCCATCCTTATAAAACATCCCATTCGGGTCGTTCATCCAACCATATACTGGTGTATGATGATATACTGGGCGGAAGCGCTCGCGATTAGTGGTATCGAAGGAATCGCTATACTTGATTTCTTTCCAACAGGCGAACTCACCTACGGCACCTTTCAATCTACGATCGCCATGAAACTCGATGTCGAGCAGTTGGGCATCCTTCAATTCGTAGGGCACATAGTAATCCACGCGATCTACTGCCAGCTTTACATTGATGCGCTGTGTCATCTCGTTTTTCCCGTTCACCACAGCTATAGCCGCAATGTCTTCAGTCTCCTGTACGGGCAGCAGTAAGTACTTAGTTGGTTGTTCCACTCTCAGCATAGCATGCTTCTCGCCCAGCACCATAGGTGTTACCTGGGCCATCACTGAGAAGGTCATCAGCATCGCTGCCGCCATAGAAATCATCGTTCTTTTCATTTTATTATTCATTTGATTGTTATTGAATTCTGCTGCAAAGATACATCAAATTCAGCTTATTAGCTATAACTTATGTTTCATTTGCTAAGAATAATCGTTCATTGCAACAATTTTTATGCGCAATGAACGATTATTTCTACAATTATGAACGTTTCAGATAGACATCAGATACTCTACACTATTCTTGGCGAGCTTCAGGATGTTACCTTGGCAAGAGTTATTCTTGGGGGTAGCACTCTTATCAGGTGTGCCATCCTCGTTCTTCATAGAGAACTCGCAACCGCCATTACCGATGCAAAGTACCGTTCCAGCACCCTCCTGGAATCCCTCTGGAGCCTTTGGAGCACCCTTGGCCTCCCATACATTCAGTTGTGATACCCAGTTGACCTGTGAATCCCATGTGCCTAGAGGATAGATACCATATTCTTCAGTTAAGACGTTATAGCATTCCTCTGAAGTATTATCCAAACCTGTCAGCTTTACTGGAATATCGAAGAATAGGCAGTTGTGGTCCTCAGTAAATCCTGCACCCTTAAAGGCAATAGCCTTGAAGCAGTTGTCGTTCAACTTCTCAGTCGGGATACCAGCATAGATAGGATGTGTACTGAGATCCTTCGAGAAAGCACCCGTGTTGAGGCATACGCCCATCTTCCATACATCGGGATTCCAACCACCATAACCACAACCAAAGGCATTGCTTACACCACGAAGGATGGATGTTGCCAGACGATTGATCGTTCCGATATAAGGTACTGCGTGCTGCCAAAGCAATAGGTTACCGCCATTCTTTACATACTGTTCAACACATGGGGCAGCATTTCTAGCCACGTCGGAGAAGTTCCAGATGTCATCAGCATTGCCAGTCTCGATGTCGCGCAACCAGAAGAGCATGCGGTAGTCCTCGATGTCCTCAACAGTGTTGATGTTGCCGAAGTAAACATATTCACCCTTCGGGTAGTTCTCCCGGAACCACAGCCATGCACTGGCCTCATCATCATCGCCATTGGCAATGAGCTCCTCAGGAGTTGCATACTCTGACAAGAAAGCTGGAATCTTTCCACCTACTTTTCCGGAACCTTGAATAGGCAGAGCCTTACCCTCGCTATTCTGGGCAATCAAGGTTGCTTCCCAACGCTCCTTCATCACAACATCCTTCAGTAGATAAGAAGTACCACTGACGGTCTCCTCAATCACTCTGCTACCATCGCCATTTACCAATTTCAGAATGTATGATGTAGCATCGGCACTGGCTGTCCACGTGATCTTCATATCATGCTGTTCATCACTAATGTCGATCTGCTCAAACTTCAGATCACTTGGAGCTGTAGCACCAGGACGTGTGTAAGATGCCATCACGCCGTTCGAGAGAGCCTCGTCGTTAGCATACTTGAAAAGGAACTCATAAAGCTGGTTCGTTTCCAAGTTTTTCAGTGTGAATGAGCCAGAGGGACATGATGTCAGGCCCTGCATCTGGGTGCCGTTCTTATAGACGGCTACCTGCATAACAGCTCCCTGTGAACTCTGGGGCCACGTAAGAGTATAGTCGTAATTGTTCTCGCCACTGGCTGTACCATTGATCTGCGATACATCAGGACTGTTCAGAATCATATCGCCGGATCCAGGAAGGTCCCTATCCTGACAAGCTGTGAAACCACAGATGACGCAGATTGCGCAAATGATGTTATATAATGATTTCATAATGTTCAATATTTAATGTTCAATATTCAATGAAAATTAGTATCCCTTGTTCTGATGATAGAGTCCTTGTACATAGTTCATCTGGTTAGATGCGATGGGGAAGTACTCGTTTTTACCAGCGGTGAAGAAGGCATCCTTATAGTAGAGAGCATATGTCTGACTGTCGTACTCATCGGTCTTCTCAGTCTCAAAATACTTGTTGAGAGTTGTTGAGAGCAGGCCCCAACGACGAAGGTCGAAGAAACGATGACCTTCCATAGCCAGCTCTACGCGACGTTCCCAGCGCAGTGCCTTGCGGGCATCGTCTTGAGATGCGAAGCTACCATATAGTGCGATATCACACTGATCCTTGGCATAATTGATGAGAGACGTACCGCTGATGTCCTTCTTGGCACGGCTACGGATTTCGTTGATGATCTGCAAAGCCTCCCCATTATAGTCGCCCTTCTCAATAAGTGCTTCTGCACGCATCAGCATCACGTCGGTATAGCGTAGAACATAGTCGTTTACACCGAATGCCTGCCAGGGCATATCGTAGTCCTCACCCTTCGAACGCTGCGGAACTTCCTTCATCGAGCAGTAGTAACCGTAGGTGTTAGGGGTACGGCTATTAGCCTTAGTCAGCGTGTACTGGGCCTCATACTTATAAGGATAGGTGGGCATACCTACAGTATGGAACAGACGGGGATCGTATTTGTACTTTGTGTCAGCACCATTGATCACGATGGCATTGTGATCTTCATCGAAATTGTCCATGGGCAGACCGTTGCGAGTCTTAAAGGCATTCACGAGGTTCTGTGAGGGCTTGTGGAAGTCCCAGCCGCACGACCAAATACCCCATACGCCATTCAGCATGTTCGACCAGTTGGCACGACCATATTTCGTACCATCGTCAGCTCTGTTGGAGTGCTGCACGGCAAAAATGCTCTCTACAGAGTTGGCATAGTCCTGCAAGAAGATATGTCCGTAAGTATCCAAATAGTTGTATGGTGAATTCTTCACAACCTCCGTATAATCGATGACCTTCTGGATCTTAGCCGGATCTACATGGCTATAACCGGTTGTGGCCTCATAGCCGTCACCATATGCCCAGTTCAGGTAGCACTTGGCGAGATAGGCGGCAGCAGCCACCTTGTGAGCACGTCCGGTAGTTCCGGGAGCTGCCTCACTCAGATTCTCATAGGCAAACTGGAAATCGTCGATGATCTGCTGCATGATCTGGTCATGCGAGCTCTGTGGACAGGCCTCGATGTCGGCATTCGACATACCTTCAGTAATGAAGGGCACCTCGTACCACATCTGCTGCAACTTGTAATAGAAGTGTGCACGCAGGAACTTCACCTCTGCCATCAGTTGAGGATTAGCTGTTTCCGTCTGATTGATAGCCTCGATGGCACGATTGCAGCGTGAGATGGCGCTGTAGAGTTGATACCACAGCTCATCGAACTCACCGCGGTCGGGCTGTAGGGTAGAGAAGATCTCCATGGGGTGATAACCGGTGTCGTTCTCACCAGAACCGCCTTTCAGACAGTCATCAGCACTCATATCGCCGTATGGCCAGAGGTTAAACGGATAGGAATACCAGTCATCGCCTAGTTTGGCGTAAGCTGCGGTAACAAGCTTGTCGGGACTTGAGTATGCTGTCTCTTCATCCAGCGTGCCCTGTGGCTTCACATCATCAACGGTGCAGGAAACTGCAAATACTGAAAGCAGTAAAGCCGAGATATATAATTGAATCTTTTTCATAACTTTCTATTTTTAATACGGTAGCAAATTATTCACTTTTCACTATTCACTTCTTTAAAATCCTACTTGTACACCAAATGTGACGGAAGCTGTGTGAGGATATGCCCATGCAGTATTCTCAGGATCAGAGCAGGTCAGAGAGCTTGACTTGATGAGCAGAAGATTATCGCCAGAGAGATAAACACGGGCACTTGAGAGCAATAGTTTCTTTGCCAACGTAGCAGGTAACTTATAGCCCAGCTGCAAGGTACGCATCTTGGCGTAAGAACCGTTCTCCACGAAATAGGATGACAGACGGCCCTCGTCGGCACCATTCGAAGTAGTCAGGGCAGGAATCGTTGAGCTGCTGTTTACTGGTGTCCATGCATCGATCAGGCGCTCACCCTTGTTTGAACCGGCATCGGTAATGCTCCAGAAGTCTGTCTGGAATTTCTGGTCGTTGATCACGTCTACACCAGCTACGCCCTGCCAGAACATCGTAAAGTCAAAGTCCTTATAACCAAGACTGATATTGATACCGTATGAGAAATTGGGTACGGGATTGTAGATCCATGTGCGGTCGGCTTCGTTGATCTTACCGTCACCATTGAGGTCGGCATATTTCAGACCACCGACACGGGCACCAGCCTGTCCATGAGCGAGCACATCCTCGCGACTCTGATAAAGACCCTCAACCACATAACCGATGCGTGAACCATAGGCCTTTCCGTCCTGAACCAAGTTGTGATAGTCGTTATGCTCGTAAGAGTTCTTGGAGTTCTCGGGCAGATAGGTCACTTTCGAACGATAGAAGTCTACATTACCAGTGATATCGTACGACAGTCCGAATTCTGTTGTGTGGCGATAACCCAGGTTCAACTCCATACCCCAGTTCTTCAGTGTAGGACCGTTGATCCAAGTCTGACCACCAAAACCGATGGCTCCGAGGAAGGCTGGTTGTACAAGCATGTCCTTGGTCTCCTTGAAGAACAGGTCGTAAGATCCGTACAAATCACCGCCGAAGAGCGAGAAGTCTGTACCGAAGTTCCACTGTGATGACTGCTCCCACTTCAGGTCCTCGTTAGCAGACTGGCTCTTGAAATAACCAGAGGGCAATGTGCCTGAACCCTGCAGATTGACATCATAGGCTGTGGAGTTCTCACGGTCTGAACCGTAGTTGGCTACATAGAGTCCGTAGTGGGCATTGTTCGAGTTCATACCCTGATTACCAGTCACACCATAGCTGACACGGATCTTCCAGTCGCGAAGCCAATCGGCCTTGATGTGCTTAGAAAGACGATAACCGAGAGATGCAGAGGGGAAGAAACCGTACTGGTTGTTCTTACCGAAACGGCTTGAACCATCGTAACGCATAGTGACTGAAGCCAGCAGCTGGTCGTTCCAGTTGTAGTCGATCTTGCCGAAGTATGACATCAGCTTGTAGCTGTCGCCACCACCTGTGATGGTCTGGATACCAGTACCTGCACCTGGCCACATATAGTCTAAGGTCTCGAGCGGATAATCTTCACGGCGTGCAGAGAAGTCGATACCATAGTCGCGATGGTGCTCAATACCAGCCAGGATATTCAGGTTATGACTCTCAGCGATGTCAAAGTTATACTGCAGAGTGTTCGACCATGTCCACTTGGTGCTATGGTTTTGTGACATGGTGCTGGCACTTGTGCTGTTCTTCACAACGTCCGAATCAAATGTATGCTGCAATGAGCGGATATAGCCGTTCGTGTAGTCGATACCGAAGTTCGAGCGGAAGAGCATGCCCTTGATAGGCGTGATGTCAACGTATGCATTGGCAAAGATGCGCCACTTCTTCAGGCGGTTGTCCTTGTTATGGTAAAGCTCGCGCATGGGATTCTGACGGTCGCTCATACCACCTACAGGACCAGAGAATGTCTCACCGTCGATTTCATAAACGGGCAGTGTGGAAGCCATCTTCAGGGCATTCTCCAGAGGCGCACAATCCACGCTGTTTGAATAAGAGAACTGTGCATTCTCGCCTACGCTGATGATGCTATTAAGCTTGTAGCTGCTATTGAAACGGGCCGAGAAGTTCTCTAAGTCGGTATACTTCAGCACACCCAGAGCCTTCTTATAACCAACCGAGAAGAGCTGTGTGGTCTTTTCGCTAGCCTTTGAGAAAGCAATATCGTAGTTCTGAGTGATACCAGTACGTCCGATCTCGTCTACCCAGTCGGTATCGCTGTAAGGCATCGTCTTTTTGGCATTCATAAAGCCGTCGTAGTAGCCTCCTACAGTGTAAGCCTCCATGGCGCCTGTGGCAGGATTGTATACAGAAATGGGTGTGCCACCATCTACAGTCAGCGACAGACCGTAGTTCTGGGCATAGTCGTATGGGTTCTTGCCGTCGTTAAGGGCAGCCTGAACCAGAGCTGTTGCATACTGCTGGCTGTTGAGAAGCTTCATCTTCTGGGTCATCCAAGAAGCAGAAACTGAAGCATTGAAGTCGATATTGATCTTGTCGCCCTTCTTTCCCTTCTTAGTGGTAATAACGATTACACCATTGGCAGCGCGTGATCCGTAAATAGAGGCGGATGCTGCATCCTTCAGCACCTGCATAGTCTCAATGTCGTTGGCGTTCAGGTTGTTGAGCGAACCGCTGTAAGGCATACCGTCTACGATATAAAGAGGTGCTGTGCTTGAACCACCCATAGAGCCGATACCACGGATATGAACATCAGCCTCACCTGAAGGAGAACCATTACTTCTAATGGTCATGCCAGGCACCTTACCTTGCAATGACGACATTGGGTCAGGGTTGCTACTCTTGAAGTCCTTGGTCTCTACTACGCCTACAGAACCTGTCAAGTCGGCCTTACGCTGAACCTGATAACCGGTTACCACGACTTCTGATAAAATCTGAGAATCGTCCTTTAACGTCACCTTCATGCCATCCTGGGCAGGAAGTTCCTGAGGCTCATAGCCAATATAGGTAAATACCAGTGTAGTACCTGGATTCACCTTGATAGTAAAGTTGCCATCGAAATCGGTCACAGTACCGTTCGATGTCCCCTTTTCCATCACAGTAGCACCGATGATTGATTCGCCTGTAGCATCAATCACCGTACCACTGATCTCACTTTGCGCGTACATTATTGTACTTGTCAGCAGAAGTGTCAAACTCAGAAATAGTTTCTTTAGTTGTTCCATTGTTGATCTGTTAAATTGTTAGTACTCTTGTGAATTATTTCTGCTGCAAAAGTACAAAGGTATAGTCTATACAGCGTTAAAATATCGTTCATCGCGTTCAACTTTTGTTTCAATGAAACATAATTGCTATCAAATGAACGATTTTTGCTAGTTTCTGTTGGCAAATATACAAAAAAATCCTCAAATTGACTCATTTTTCGATTATTTTTTTTATCTTTGCCAGCATAAAACCAGCAGCAATTATGAGAAAACTACCTATTTATCTACTAACGTTAACTGCAATCCTGTTAATGGGTTGTACGCAAAATAAGCCACAATATATAATAGGTGTGTCACAATGCTCAGAGGATATCTGGCGCAATTGGCAGAACTCTGAAATGAAGATGGAGGCTAACTTCCATGAGGGAGTTGAGCTACGCTTTACTGCTGCTCACGATAACTCCGAACTTCAGAGCCAGCAGATAGACAGTCTTGTAAAGAGTGGTATCAATCTATTGATTGTTGCCCCTAATCAGTTGTCATCAGTATCACCTGCCATTGATCGTGCATACGATAAAGGCATACCAGTTATCGTGTTCGAGCGCAAGACCGACTCACAGAAATATACCGCCTTTGTTAGTGCCGACAATTACGAGATGGGCCGGTTGATGGGCGAATACATCGTATCGCGTCTTCATGGCAAAGGTCAGGTGATGGAGATTCTTGGACTAAAGGGGTCTTCACCTGCCGATGAACGTCATAATGGTTTTATCGATGCACTTAAGAATTCTGATGTAAACGTAGTGGCTACCATTCAGGGTGATTGGACTGAACCTACCGCCTATGAGGCTATCAAGTCGTGGACAGGCGATCTCAATAGTATTGATCTTGTATTTGGCCATAATGATCGTTCTGCTCTTGGTGCTCGTAAGGCTCTCGAGGAGCGTGGTGCTTCATTGCCGTTATTTTGTGGTATTGATGGTCTGCCTGGTGAGGATGGCGGCATCCAACAGGTGCGCGATTCGCTGCTTGATGCCACCTATATCTATCCTACCCGTGGCGATCAGTTGCTCAAGTTGGCTCTTGACATCCTCGATGGCAAACCCTATCCCAAAGAGAGTATGCTTACCTCGGCTCTTGTAACTCGTGAAAACGCCAATGTGCTACTGCTTGAGAGTAATGAGGTGGTTCGTCAGGCTCAAAACCTCGATAAACTACAGACCAAAGCCCGTGGCTATATGGAACAACTCGCCACTCAGCGCGCCATGACTTTATTAGCTCTAATTTTGATAGCTCTTTTGGTTCTTACACTTGTTCTCTTCATACTCTATCATCGTAGCAAAGTTTCAGCCCAGCGCGAACGTGTAGTCAATAATTTGTGGAACATGGAGGCACCAGAAAGGCTACGGGTAGGCGAACAAGGTTCGGGAATGGAAGAGAAAAATAAAGAGGTGAAGAGTGAAGAGCCTAAAGTAGAGGATGATACATCTGTTGAGGACAAACCTGCGAAGGAACCCCTCTTTATCATTCGATTCAAGGATGTCGTTGAGGCTCGATTGTCTGATAGTGATTTGAGTGTCGATGATTTGGCGGCCGCCATGAATCTCAGTCGTGTGCAACTCTATCGCAAGGTAAAAGCCATCTCAGGCTCATCGCCCGTTGAACTGCTTCGCACCGCTAGACTGAATCGTGGCTATCAGATGCTGGTGAAAGGCGACAAGACAGTGTCCGAGGTGGCCTATGATGTAGGCTTTACAGCACCCAGCTATTTCACCAAGTGTTTTAAAGACGAGTTCGGAATCAGTCCTTCCGATCTGTCATAAACCAGAAACGATGCAACTCTCCCGAGCAGCATCGTTTCTCATTTTCCAAACCAATTATTACTAACTAACCTATAACTAACTTAAAACCATAAGCATGAAATTTTAAATCTCTGCTGCAAAGGTAGGGAGTTTTTGATCTCGTATCGATAAGAATTGTTTCAAAGACTAACAAAAATCGTTCATTGCAACAAAAATAGGAACAATGAACGATTTTTAGCATGGATTGCCTTCTAATTCAACAAGACAGATTAAAGAAATTCACAAAAAAAACGGCTATACCTCCCGTTTTCGTCCGGAATGCCTTTATTTAAAGGGGTTTCGGCACGGGAGGTATAGTTTGGAAACCTCCCGTATACCTCCCTTATACCTCCCGTCACACCTCCCTTTTTTACTCAGGCAAGCTTGATGATTCTCGCTTAAGCAGCCTTTATCGGAACCACCTTGTAGAAAGCTACATGCGAGTGTTCCTTGTGCTCGAAACCCAACTCCTTCAACGCACGACCCAGACCAATCCTTGTGCTGTGGTTAATCTGAACAGAAGGATACTGCTTCTGGATGATCTTCAGCATCTCCGTACTATTCAGAGTCTTCACAGGCTCGCCCTCTTCAGGCTTACGGAAACAAATCTGGATGATCTCAGCGATATCCTTCTCGGCCATGTACTCCACATTCAGCTCCTGAATCCTTGCAACCTCCTCATTATTAAACCAATACGGCGCCTTCAACTCATTGAGCTCATAGACCACCTGAGCATAAAGCTGCTCATAGTCAATGTCGCCCGTATTGTCAATCAACTTGCCATCAGGAATCGTCAAACAGATGTAGCGACGACTTCCCGTTGCATCCGATAGCGGATGGGGGTTGTTCGTGGTGGCCACGAATGAGGCAAATCGAAGGCGATCCTCCTGAGTCTTACCGAAAATCGGGCGACCATTCACCTTACTTACAGATAAGGCCTGCTTCAGAGCCGCATGCTGACTGGGACGAATAGCATCGAGCTCATCGAGGTTTACCAAGAGATTGTTCGACAACGCCATCTCCTTATCGAACTTGTTCGAAAGGTTGAAGTGGTCGAGATAGTACTCACGCAACTGGGGCGGAAGGAGTCGACGCACAAAAGTGGTCTTTCCGCAGCCCTGCGGTCCGATCAAAGTGGGCACGCACTCATTGCCATGAAGCGTATCCATCTGCAACCAATGGGCCACAACGGCTCGAATCCACGTGGCCAGAAAGGAGTGGTGCTCCGTGCTAAGGCCTGGGATTCGGCTGAAGAGGTCAGCCACATGGTTCTTGCCATCCCACTTAGGGAGATTGCTCAGAAAGTACTGAGCGGGGTTGAACAAAGGCACTTCCTCCGACTGGACATACTCCGAAATCTCAGCCTTGGGACTTCCCTTCTCCAGGATCTGCTCCTTCTTAGCCCGGATTACGATGCTGTTCAGAGCCTCTGGGGTAAGAGGTCGGAAGGCCAATTCGGAATCATCCGTCTTGGTTAAGGTTGCAAATTCCACCTTTCCGTTGAGGATGTTCCTTCGGAATCGGTAGTTGTCCAAAAGAAACTGCTCAATAATGAGCGTTGCTTCAAGTGAGGCATCAAGTGCCTCTCCATTAATTGTCATGTTCTCTGTCATGAAATAAAGTTTTGTTTGTGTTATTAATAATGTTATAGTCTAGACGCTTTTCATAGCGGCTTTTCAGGGTGCAAAGATAATAAAAATAATCGAGTTCTCCAAATTTTATCCTCGCATAATCGACGTTTTTCGACGTTATATGAACTTATAAGCACTTATATAAACTTATGATGACTTATTTCGAGTTTTATCGAGTTATTGATGGCATTATTCTCGACGGGAGGTATGACGGGAGGTATATGGGAGGTATAAGGGAGGTGTCTGAAACATACCTCCCGTGCCGGAGCCCCTTTAAATAAAGGCATTCTGGAAGAAAAGGGGAGGTTTCGCCATTTTTTTGCGAAATTCATATTTTTCTGCGATTTCTGATAATCATTCCTCAGAAATCTGCAATATTGCATAATCATACAGACTATGCAAAAATATACACCAGCAAAAAACGCTCCGACTTTAGACGGAGTAAAGTGGGACTTTAGTCGGAGTAAACCCCCACTTTACTCCGGGCAAAGTTCCGGTCTCTGACGACCTCCCCGAAACTGCATATATATCCAAAAATGAGGCTACAATCACCACTCTACCAAGGACCTCCGAGCAAAGTCGAACTTTCCTCCGAGCAAACCCAGACTTTCCTCGGAGCAAACCTCTAAATTCTCTAGAGAATTTCAGGGTCTAGACTATCCAACCCCCTAGCGAGAATAGTCCAAACCAAGACTTTGCTTACTGCAAAACAAATAGTCCTTATGATCAGAAGCCAGTAGTCTTCAATCTGAAAGAGCCTTTCCGTTCAGAAGCTTAAGGCTTTCAACCAGCTCCAACGTTGAGCCCAATCTTCCATGATTTCTTCGCGTGTTACGAATTGGTGGCGGGCTCCTGCGCAATTATGCCAGTAGTCTTCTGGTGCATAGCTGTCCGTCCACCATTGCGAACCTACTTGGTAATCAGTCTCGTTTTGGCGGTTCCAAGTGTTCTCAACGGTAATCTGGCCAGTAATGGGATCGAAGCCTTTTATTGTAGAGGTGATCGTATAGTTGAGCGTTCCTGTATAGTAGGTAGAATGGCGCAGCACATACAGACCATTACCCTTATAATAGCCATTCCATTTCTGATTGCGTATATCGAGAGTGATGCAGGCTGAGTCGATAGCAATGTCATCGCGTTTGGGGCCCTTCAGCTGCCATTCTATGATGCCACATATCTGCACTGTGTCCTGTGCTGTGGTGGCTCTGTGGAAGACGGTTCGTGGTGTGCGACTGCATTTCACAAACTTGCCTCCCCACGAAAGTTCTTCTGGTTTCGAAGGGTTGCCGTCCATCATATATAATAAGGAAGGCGTATCGCCCAGTTTAGGGTTGCCCTTGTAATAGGCAGCAAAGTCGCGCCCCAGGTTTCCTGCATCCTTGATAAAGGTCTCGAAGTAGCCCATGTTGTACTTATCCTGATTCTTCGAGTCGTAGATAAAGGCACGATAGGTGGTATTGTTTTCTATCATCCAGAGGTCGGGGAAATGTTCTATGATATAACAATAGCCATTCACGCCCCATTTCTTGTTGGGTCCGCCTATCCAGTAAACACGAATCTTTGGGGCGATGTCGGGCGCATCATGCAAGGCCTGAGCCACATCTTCCAAGCATCCCCACACTAACACATAAAGTGGTCGTGGATCGTTCTTTCGAGCCTGACTGACAATCCAATCTGATCCCTCTGTCGATTCACCATATCCGCAGGCTGGCAACTCCGATGTGCGGCCTTGCTTCACCAAACGTCTCAAATCATCGGGCGCCATCACATCGGCATGACGTTTCAATACAGGATAATCCTTTTCGTAGACATCAATCATATGGAGAATCTCCTTTGCACTACCACTACCAAATGACGGAGAAGAGACGAGGCCCTCGAGCTGGAACTCATCAGAGTACATCATCAGATGTGCCAACGACTGATTATCGTCGGGATCTGTGCCACCGATATCGGTAGAGATCAATACCCTGTACTTTTCCGCAGGTTTCTGGCGCGCCATTGTAGGAGTTGTCATTAGCAGCAACAATAATGCTGCCATTAATTTTACTGTAGTTTGCATTTTGTTGTTCGTTTATATCAGTAGTTTGTAGGGTACAAAGGTACAAAAAAATATGCTTGTTGCATTATTAATTATGAATTATTTTGTATCTTTGCCGAGAATTTTATCAAACTACATTAAAAAAATGAAAAAACTAACTACTTTGCTATGTTGCCTGAGTTTGGCGACCAGCCTTAGCTCACAAGTGCTTCCGGATGACGATCTATTGAACAATCAACGTCGTGTGGGCGATCAGATCCTGTTGTATCAAAGAATAACTGGCGGATGGCCAAAGAATATCGATATGGCGAAGCCACTATCAGATGAAGAGCGAGCTCAGGTAATCAAGGATAAACAGAAGCGCAACGACTCCACCACCGACAACGGGGCAACCAATAGCCAAATGAAATACCTGGCACAACTGTATCAACAGACAGGAGACAAGCGTTATCGTGAGGGATTCCGTAGAGGTGTACACTTCTTGCTTAGTGGACAATATGAGAACGGTGGGTGGCCCCAATTCTGGCCCGAGATGCGCGACTATCAAATACACATTACTTATAATGATGATGCCATGGTAAATACCATGACACTGCTACGCGACATAGCGGCTCAAAAGGAACCATACCAAGGCGATTTGACTGATGAGGCTCTCCGTCTGCAGATACAGAAAGCTTTCGACAAAGGCATTGAGTGCATTCTAGCCACACAGATTGTCACTGACGGCCAGCCCGCCGTGTGGTGTCAACAGCATGATCGCGAGACTTTTAAACCCGCTCCGGCACGAGCTTACGAGCTGCCATCTTATTGCTCAATGGAGAGTGCCGCCATCGTCCGACTTCTGATGGAACTGCCAAATCCCGACGACCGTTTAAAGCGGGCCGTCCATGCCGCCATGCGCTGGTTCGACAAATATAAACTTACTGGTTACCGCTATGTGCGAAAAGGCTACAAAGGTAGTCCCGATCAGGACCGTAAACTGGTGAAAGACTCGACGGCGAGTCCACTCTGGGCCCGCTATTACGATCTAGAACTCTGCGAACCCTATGTCTGCGACCGTGATGGTGTGCCCCGCCGACATTTGGAGCAAATAGGTAGTGAGCGTCGAAACGGTTATGCTTGGTATGGCGAGCGCCCTGCACAGCTCTATCCTATTTACGATGCTTGGGCTGACAAATACGACCCCGAAAACAAAGTCTACATCAGTCTCAAAACTAAAGGTGCCAATGAAAAAGGCATTATCGACTGGTTTCGCAAGCCTTCCAAACACGTGAACGATTTCGATGCTGTGATCAATCCTGGCGACAGCATCCAACTGGCTATCGAGCATGCGCCTGTCCATTCCGAAAAGCCATACAAGATTCTCATCCGCAAAGGCACCTATCGTCAGAAAGTCATCATCGACCGTCCAAATATCGTCCTTGTGGGTGAAGATCGTGACAGCACCATTCTCGTCATAGCAGAAACTGCCCGGACCAGACAGATAACTGAGTATCACGGCAAAGAGGTGGGCAATGGCGTCATCGTACTACAAGAAGGTGCCGACGACTGTATCATTAGCGGACTGACCGTCTATAACAACTACGGCACGATGGTGGAACCAGGTAACACTACTCATCAGATGGCTATCTTCGGACGTGCCACCCGCACCATCGTTATTAATTGCAACGTATGGGCCGATGGCAACGATGCCCTCTCGCTTTGGGCACATAATGGCGGTATGTATTACCACGCCGACCTCTATCTACGTTGTCTCGGCGTAGATTTCCTCTGTCCACGCGGCTGGTGTTATGCTACCCGCTGTCGTTTCGAGGGCGACGGGCATGCCATCATCTGGCACGACGGAAGAGGTGACAAGACGAAGAAATTGGTCATCAAAGACTCTTGGTTCGATGCCAAACGTCCCACCCCGTTAGGTCGCTACCACCATGACTCACAATTCTTTTTGCTCAATTGTAAACTCTCGGCGCAAATAATGGATGAGAACATTCGATACGCCTATACTGATAAGGTACTCGACCCTTGTCCTTGGGGACTACGTGTGTATTATCACAATTGCTTCCGCGAAGGTGGAAATAGTGGATGGCTCAGCAACAATCTCTCACAGTCGGAAGAAAACCCAGAGTTTCATGAAGTCACCGCTCTATGGACATTTCGCCACCAATGGGATCCTGAAGCCAGCATCCGCAAACTCTGGAATATCCTGGCATATTAATTGTTAATAACGAAAGATGAGGCTTGTCTCACGACAAGCCTCATCGGGTGCATAACTAAACTAACATGCACAAGGTTACTCGTTCTTGAATCCGTAACCATTAGTAAATCCGCCATTACTCAGCACATTCGGTGTGAATGGCCAGTAGTGGATAGGTGCGCTGACGTAGTCGTAATCGTAGAAGAGATACTTCTCATACTCGTCGCGGTTCTTTAAAAGAGTTGACCCCCAATCAACAGCCTTATAGCCGTCGGCCTCAAGGGCTTTAGCATCAGCAACAGGCTGGAACAGGCCCTGGATAGCGAGGTTAGGTGCATAGCTGCCGTCTGTCTTCAGTCCATAGCTTGCCCAGTCATCGTTAACACCACGCCAAGAGGGATAGAGCAGCGGATCGTTCTCCTGACCGGCAGGGCACTGAGCAGTGAGGCGGTGACCCTTGATGGCCTTCAAGTCGACAGACTTGGTGTAGACCTTAGAGGAGATGACGTTGCCGTTCTCAAACTTATAGAAACCGTCCTTGTCCAAACCGTCCATCATAGCCTTTGTCAAATCCTTAATCGCTTTGATCTTCTTACCGATCAGTCCGGTACGGATGAGCACAGTACGACGATCACCCTCACCTGCAAACTCAAAGCCGCGCTCATCGATAATAGCCTCGAGGAGTGATCCCTCCTTAGAGATAAAGGCATCGACATTACCCTTGCCAGAGCCACCGAAGGCACGATCGCGGATAATGGTGAGATACTGACGGGCAGCAGACTCATCGCCAGTAGCGGCACAGGCCTCAGCATAGCCTAAGTAGATCTCTGACATACGCATGTATGGACCATTGATTCCCGACTTACGCTGGTTGGCCACCCATACCTTGGTCTGACGGTTCTCATCCCACTTATTGAAGGAGATACCTCCGCCCTTGCCCTGTGAACCCGGGTTGAAGGGAAGCAGGATCTCAGTACCGCTACCGCCATTAGAGGCAGTGACAGTGCAGCTCACGTCGCGACGCATGTCGGCAGGATCGAACATACCATAGTAGAAGGCGGGGTTGATACGGCCCTGACCATAGTTCTTACAGGGGTAGTTGTTCTTGGAACCGCCAGTGGCAGGTCGTCCGAAGGAATAGGGACGGGGATCGTTACCGGCACCCTGTGCAATATTAAACTCATAAATAGACTCATCAGCAAAACCATCGTCATCCATGTGCATCTGCTGGAAGAAGTACTGATAGGGGTTGCCGTATGTTCGTCCACTCTCATCCTTACGGGGGTCGGTGGTGATCAGCTTAGCAGTTCCGGGATTGTCGATAACTGCCTTGAAATGCGTCTTGGCAATATTGTAGAGCGTAACCCAGTCGGAACGACGTCCGTAAGCGGCTCCGTTATTCTCCTTACCCATGGTTTCGAAAGTCAGCGTGTTACCATTGCCGTCGGTACGGGGAGAGAGGTCACCACGACGTGTCTGATATCCACCAGCCTCGAGAGCGAGACGGCCAATGAGGCCATCGACATAAGTACGTGAGAAGTAATTCTTGCCGGTGATGCCGGGAATGGAGCCCACAGGGTACATATTAGGAGCAGCCTCAACCAGTTCGGCAATAATCACATCATAAATAGAATCGCGACCACAGAGATTGCCGCTGTCGGTGATCTTTCCACTCAGGTAGGGTACGTCGCCGAAGTACTTCAGCAACTCGCGATAGGCAGTGGCCTTGAGGGCAACAGCCTCACCATAGAGCTGGCCTGTCATGGATGGCACACCAGCAGCAAGGATCTGGTCGAAGCCTTCCACCTCGCGAGTGGCCTGAATCACAATGTTAGCCTTATTGATGACAGCATAGAGGGCTGCATAGGTGTCGTTCTCTTTCTGGTAGCTCAGCAGGGCATATTCACCGGCATACTTACCATTCTGGTAGAAACACTCAGGATAATGACGTCCAGGCTGGGCGGTGAATCCCTCAGGATGGCGCTCGATATCTGAGCCTGCCACGTCAGCGGCATAGAAGAGACCGTCACCGAACACCTTATTCGTGGCTGCACTGACCCAGTCGGCGTATGCACCCTCAAGGGCGGCACGGGCTGTTTCGCTGGTAGAGAACACGAAGCCTGCGTCAGTCTTTGACGGAGAGTCGGTCTCCAGATAATCGCTGCAGGAGGTTGTCAGGGCAAGAACTCCGGCTGCATATAGTGTAGAATATAATATCTTTTTCATATTTCTTTCCTCCTATCAATTAGAATGCAACATTAAGACCGAATGTATAAGTACGGGCACGTGGATATGAGTTCCAGTCGTAGTTAGGAACAGGGAATCCATCCTGTCCGCCAGGACGTGTGTTCACGTCTGGATCATAGCCATTATATCCGGCAAGGCAGAAGAGGTTACCACCGGTGAAGTATACACGGAGGTTACTGATGCCAACCTTCTTGGTAAGGTTCTTCGGCAAAGTGTATCCAATGGTCAGCGTATTGAGACGGAAGTAAGAAGCGTCTTCAATGAACTCCGACGATACCATACCGTATTCGCAGTAAGGCAGTGCATGCTTGGCATTGGCATTGAGGGAAGCCAGAGCAGCAGGATCTGTGACGGCATAGAGGTTGCCGTTACCATCGACATCGTACATCTTCCAGCAGTCATCAACGAAAGCCAGTCGGTTCCAACCGTAGCTGGTGTTCTTATTACCCATCATAGAGTGCATGGCATTGGCGTTGTAAACGTCGCCACCAATCTGATATGTAAAGCCTGCAGCAAAGTCGAAGCCCTTGTAGTTGGCGTTGATATTGATACCACCAGTGTGCTGGGCCATGGTATGACCAATCACAGTAGCATCGTCTTCAGTCACCACGCCGTCTTCGTTGGTATCGGCAAACTTCATCATACCGGGGAAGGCTACCTGGCCTTCTGGGGTCTGGTAGGTCTTGTTGCCTACACCAGTATAGTTAACCACACCACTGATATCGGGAACACCCTGCTTCAGTGTCCATACGCCATTCACCACCTCGAAGTCGTTGACAGTGTAGTATCCGGCAGATTTGTAACCGAAGATGGTTCCTACAGGCTCACCCTCGCGGATGATATAGTCGTTATAGGGGCGCTTCATGGATGAACCCCAGTTGGTATGAGTATCGGCATTCACGCCATCAACCACCTTCTCAACATTATTCTTATTATAATTGTAGGTGGCATTAACGCTCAGGTTGAAGTCCTTAGAGCGGATGATCTCGTAGAAGATGGAAAGCTCAATACCCTTGTTGCTTGTCTCACCGACATTCTGGAACTGATAACTGTGACCAGTGGTCTCGGCTACAGGAACCTTCATCAGGATGTCCTTCGTGGTATTCCAGTAAGCCTCGAAACTACCACGGAGTTTACCATTCCAGAAGCTGTAGTCGATACCGAGGTTACGGCTAACAGTGGTTTCCCACTTCAGATCAGGATTGGCAAGTATCTCACCAGGTGAGAAGGTCACGGTGCGCTTGTCGCCGTTCCATGTCACCTTAGGTACCCAGTACTCTTTCCAGAGCGAGGCGTCGATGTCATCATTACCTGATGTACCATAAGAGAGGCGGAGCTTCAAGTTATCGAGCCAGCCGCGAGCACTCTCCATGAATGGCTCGTCGCTGATACGCCATCCGAAGGCTGCTGAGGGGAAGTAACCCCAGTGGTGGTTGGGAGCGAAGTTTGAGCTACCATCGGCACGGAACGTAGCAGTAAAGAGATAACGACCCAAGAAGTCGTAATTCACACGTCCGAACCATGAGAGCGTGTGCTTAGGTTCGCCAACGGCACTTTCAAAATCGCTCAGTTTCTTGGTCTGCTCGTAATAGTCCTCCTTCATGTTGTACATATTCATCAGTCCGAAAGCACGATCCATATCAAACTCGGTGGGATAGCCGGCACCTGTCATCTTGCTGCTGTTCGACTTGGATGCGAGCACCTCATTACCAGCGAGCAAGGTGAGGCTATGGTTCTCACCAAGGCCCTGCACCTCATAGTTCAGGGTTGTAGCCCAACGCAGTCCATAGCCGTCGCCCTTGGTCAACTGAGCCTGGTTGTAGGGGTTGGTAGATTGTCCACCATCCCAATACTGGGTCTCACTCCAGTTACGGCTCAAAGAGATCTCAGACTTGGCGATCAGTCCTTTCAGCACGTTCCAGGTGAGCGAACCCATACCACGGATGCGCTGGCGCTTGGAGATGTTGGTGTAGTTGTCGATAACTGCAACGGGATTGAACTCTGGTTCAACACTTGAGCTACCCATGGAGAGCAGAGCGGAGTTGTCAGTACCAAGGGGCTTGTCGATCGGACGATAGCCATACACCTCATTACCGGCAGCCAGGTCGAACTTTGTTCCCTCGAACTTCATCTCGTTATAACGCAGGTCGGCGTCGAAGGTCAAGTTCTTCGTAATCTTCTGAGAAATCTTGAAGTTAGCACTCCAACGGCTCATACCCGACTTGATGCGGATACCGTCATCTTTGGTATAATTGACAGTGGCATAGTACTTGGTATTCTCGTTACCGCCAGAAAGCGACAGGTCATGGTTCCAAGTACCGGCTGTGCGCATTACATCGTCCACATAGTTATGGGCCGAGATGTTCTTGTATTCGTTCAGATGGTTGCCGAACTGCGATCCCAGTCCAAAATACTCTGCAATACCATCGGCCTCATTCATACCATAGAAGGTAGCATAGCTCCAGTTGTGGAGTACATAGCCGTAAGCGCTCTGCACGTCGAGAGGCTTGGGAGCCTTCTTAATCTGGTAGTACATATTATACTTTACCTTGGCCTTTCCGTCACCCTTGCTGCCCTTTGTGGTAACAAGAATCACACCGTTAGCACCACGGGCACCATAGATAGCGGTAGAGGCACCGTCCTTCAGCACATCAATACTCTCGATGTTGTCGGCAGGAATGTCGCTGATATCGCTCACCTGTACACCATCGACGATGTAAAGAGGATCGTTAGACTGTGTGATAGAACCACCGCCACGAACACGGATGGCCATAGAGGCACCAGGACGACCGTCCTGAGAAACAACACTCACGCCTGGGAGCTGACCCTGCAGGGCCAGGGCTACGTTGGTTACAGGATTGGCAGCCAGCTTATCGCCGGAAACAGAAGCCACAGCACCAGTCAGGTCCTTACGCTTCATTGTACCATAACCGATTACTACCACATCCTCGAGGGTCGTATTGTCCTCTTCGAGAGTGATGTTCATGTTGTCACCACCTTTGAGGGTCTGGGGCTTGAAACCCACATACGATACCTTGATCGTTGTACCTGCAGGTGCATTAACACTAAAGTTACCATCAAAGTCGGTCACAGTTCCCTGTCCGTTACCATAGGTAACACTCACGCCAATCAGAGGTTCACCGGTCTTGTCCTTGACCGTACCCTTGATTGCATTCTGGGCGAAGCCCGTTAGCCAAAGCATACATAGAAGCATGGCTAAGAAGATTCTTCTTTTCTGCATGTTAATAATTAGGTTAAAATGTATTTGAATTAGTAAATCTTTATTTTACGGCTGCAAATATAACATAATTTCACGGAATTGGCTCGTTTTTCTTGATTAAAATCAATAATTTGTATGAAAACGTTTACGTTAAAAAGAATAATTCTATCGGTGTACAAATACTCCTTTTTCATCTTTTTTTCTTATTTTTGCACCAGGAATAACGAACAACGATTATAAATATACTAAAATGAAGAAATTAATCTCTATCGCGCTGATGACATTGGCTATAACAGTCCAAGCGCAAGATTGTTGCAAAGGAGAGAATCCCTACAAGAAGTATACTCAAGACCTACCTTTCGGCATGCTTGAGGTAAAAGCCCCAGTGATTCCAGAACGTCAGGTGAACCTGAAAGACTTTGGCGCTGTAGGCGATGGAGCCACACTATGTACAGATGCCTTTGCAAAAGCTATCGAAGCCTTAAGCAATCAGGGAGGTGGCCATCTGATTGTGCCCAATGGGGTGTGGTTTACTGGTCCCATCATACTCAAGTCGAACATCGATCTGCACCTAGAGATGGGAGCCGTCATCAAGTTCTCAGCCGATGAATCGCTGTATGCCGTTATCAAGACCTCGTTCGAGGGTCTTGACACGCGCAGATGTCAGTCACCACTCTCTGCCAACGGGGCCGAGAACATCGCCATCACAGGTCAGGGAGTCATCGATGGCAATGGGCAGTTCTGGCGTCCTGTCAAGAAGGCCAAGATGACCGACGCTCAGTGGAAAGAGGTACTGGGCCGTCCTGGTGGCATGGAGTCAAGACCGGGCTATTGGGTGCCTAACCAAGCTTATGCCAATGCGGAGAAGAATGCCGACATGAATGTCCCCAAGGCACAGACTGACGAGGAGTGGAATGCCATCAAGCGTTTCCTTCGTCCAGTGATGGTCAGTCTGGTGAATTGCAAAAACGTGCTACTTAAAGATGTTATCTTCCAGAACTCTCCTGCCTGGAATATTCATCCCATGCTGTGCGAGAATATTATCATTGATGGTGTACTGGCCCGTAATCCATCCTATGCTCAGAATGGCGATGCACTCGATTTGGAATCGTGTAAGAATGCGCTGATTGTCAATTCAAAGTTTGATGCTGGCGATGATGGTATCTGTATTAAAAGCGGTAAGGATGCCGATGGGCGCCGTCGTGGACGTCCATGTGAAAATGTAGTGGTTGATGGTTGTACGGTATTTGCCGGACATGGCGGATTCGTGGTAGGTTCAGAGATGAGTGGCGGTGTACGCAACATCTTAGTGAAAAATTGTCAGTTCCTTGGCACTGATGTGGGTCTGCGCTTCAAATCTACCCGTGGACGTGGTGGCATCGTAGAAAACATCTTTATCAACAACATCTCAATGACCGATATCAAGACGGATGCCATTACTTTTAATATGTATTATGGAGGTAAGTCGGTGGCAGAGATGTTGGCCGATGGTGACAATCCTGATAATGTAACTAAAATACCCATTACAGAAGAGACACCCATTTTCCGCCATATCGACATTCGCAACATCGTCTGCAGTGGTGCCGGCAGAGCCATGGAATTTAACGGCCTGCCAGAAATGCCCATCGAAGACATCACTCTTAAGGATATTCACATCATAGCCAAAAAGGATGCCGAGTTCACCAACTATAAGAACGTGAAGAAGGAAAACGTCATCATTACATTAAAGCCCTGAAAAAAGACAAATGAGAAAACTCATCATGATAATAGGCCTTTTCATGGCTTTGTATGCTGAGGCAGCACCTGAGGTAACAAAGATGATACCTGCCAATGGTGCTGTGGATGTAAATCCTGATACTCATCTGTCATTGACGTTGTCTGAAGCGGTTACAATTGGAGATAAAGGTTATATATCCATTTATGACAAACAGACGGGAAAACTCGTGGATCGTCTTGATTTGAGCATCCCGGCCGGTCCTACAAAGGGACAGCCTGCCAATCCTTTGGCCCAATACACGCCCGTACCTTATGAATATAAACCAGAGCGTGCCACCAACCGCAACACTAAGCCCGGCACTCCCTCTGGAGTCAACGCATGGGATACAAGCCGTTATCAGCTCGATATCATTGGTGGATTCTCCGATGCATTCCATTTCTATCCTGTCATCGTGCATGGACAGCAAGCCACCATCTATTTGCATCATAATATGTTGGAATATGGTCATGAGTATTATGTCACCATCGACAAAAGTGTGCTGAATGGATTCGACGGCATCAAAGGCAAGAAGGGTTGGACATTCCGTACGAAAACTTCTCCGCCATCTCCTGAACAGCGGCGACTCGTCGTGGCTGCTGATGGTAGCGGCGACTTTTCAACGGTTCAGGGTGCGATGGATTTCATCCCTGATTTCCTGACATCTGAAAGCGACCGTTACACGGTATTTATTAAGAATGGAGACTACGAGGAGCTGGTTTATTTCCGCAACAAGCGATTCATCACCATCGAGGGCGAATCACGCGAGGGTGTGCTTGTACATTATCCCAACAACGAGGTTTTCAATCCGCATCCTGTCGACATCAAGACCAACGAGGTAAAGGGGACATTCCCCTCCCGTCGTGCTGCTTTTGCTGCCGACAACAGCACTGACCTAATCTTCCGCAATATCACGTTGAAGACTGATTGCAAGGGGCAGGCAGAGGGCCTATTGGTGAATGGCGAACGTAATTTCTTCGAGAATGTTCACATTATAGGTGATGGTGATGCGTTACAAGCCAATGGAAGCTGCTACTGGCTGAACTGTTTCATCGATGGTGGAGGTGATACCATTCTAGGGCGAGGCCCATCCTTCTTCAACCACTGCACCATCACCAGCTATGGAGCTTTTATGTGGATCCGCAATTCGGCAGATAATCATGGCAATGTGTTTTTCTGCTGCCGATTCAAAGGACTATCAGATTTTGCTGAAATGGGGCGACTGCCTGACAATAAGGGAAAGAACTATCCTCACGCCGAATGTGTATTGATTAATTGTGAGTTAGAACGTATCCCTGCTACAGGATGGGGGAAAATTGACGAAGGCGCTACCACTGCCACCCTCTTGGAGTTCAATAGCCATGATCCGGAAGGCCGTCCCATCAACGTCTCTCAGCGTCATCCCCTGCTCCGTCAACTCGATCCTATCCGCGATGCCAAACTCATAGGCTGTTATTCAGATAGCCATTGGGTACTAGGCTGGTAATCGTACCTAGAACTTCAGAAACAAAACAAAAATAGGAATGCAAACTACAGTAAAACTGATGGCAGCGCTGTTGCTGCTAATGATAACCAACACCTTAGAAGCAGAACAAAAGCCATGGGAACATGGACGTCTCGAGGTTTCGCCTAACCAGCGTTTCTTGCAACACGCTGACGGCACGCCCTTCTTCTGGTTGGGTGAGACGGCCTGGTTAATGCCTGAAAGGCTGAACTGCGAGGAAGTTTCGTATTATTTAAATAAGGTACGCGATGCCGGCTATAACATGGCTCAGGTACAGGTGCTGAACAATGTGCCCTCGATGAACATCTATGGGCAACCCTCGCACGACAAGCAAGGAAATCTGCTGACCAAATCCGACTATGGTTACTGGGACCATATGGACTACATTGTCAATCAGGCCGAGCAGCGTGGCATCTACATCGGTATGGTGTGCATCTGGGGTGGAGTGGTAAAGGCTGGCAAACTCTCTGTAGAACAGGCTAAGATTTATGGTAGTTTCCTGGCCAATCGTTACAAAGACTGTCCAAACATTATTTGGATTATTGGCGGAGATATTCAAGGAGATATTAAGACTGAAGTGTGGGAGGCTCTTGCTACCACCATCAAGAGGATAGATAAGAATCACTTGATGACTTATCATCCACGTGGTCGCTACACCTCAGCCCAATGGTGGAGCAAGGCCAAGTGGATAGATTTCCATGCTTTCCAGAGCGGGCACCGTCGCTATGGCCAGCGCATGGGCAACGCGGACTACCCCATCCCTGACAATACGGAAGAAGACAACTGGATGTATGTGGATTCCACCTGGGCCTATCAACCCATGAAACCTGTCATTGACGACGAGCCCATCTATGAAGGAATACCCAAAGGACTCCACGACCCTAACGAGGGTGTATGGGAAGCCTGTGACGTCAGACGATACGCCTATTGGAGTGTGTTTGCAGGCAGTTTTGGACACACCTATGGTCATAATGCCATCATGCAATTCTACAAGCCTGGTTATGCTCCTGCCTATTTTAATCATAAGGTGTGGACGGAGGCACTTGACGATCCTGGATTCAATCAGATGAAGCATCTGAAACGACTCATCCTTGCCCTCCCCTACTTCGAACGGGTTCCCGACCAAAGCATCATTTTGGATAACGGCACGCAATATGATCGGCTGATTGCCACGCGTGGCAACGATTATTTGCTGGTATATAATTACACAAGCCGCGATATGAAGATCGATTTGCGCAAGATATCCGGTCATCAAAAGAAGGTATGGTGGATGAATGCCAGCACGGGACAACTCACTTATCTCGGCCAATATGACAACAAGGTTCTCATCTTCCGTCCTCATAAGACTAGTACTGGCATCGAGGACGGCGTTCTCATTGCCATCGACGCATCGAAAAACTACCTGTCGGCATCAGTCAACGACCATCTACCCTATCTGGCAGAAGAGGTCATAGACACCACACGCCATGAGACAATTGGACTTCAGAAGAGTGAGACAATTAGAACCATCACTATCTTCAAGGCTTCGGACGATACCGATCATTACGCCAACGGCGTGGTGATGACAACCTTTAAGGGGACACTCTACTGCATGTGGCAGAGTTCACCAAGGGATGAGGATAGCGATGACACTTGGGTGGCCTATAGCTGGAGTACAGACGACGGACTGACATGGAGCAAGCCGCAACCATTAGCACTCGCTTCTGATGATTTCTATTGCACATCAGGCGGATGGCTTGTCAGAGGCGATACTTTGACTGCTTTTATCGACACCTGGCAGAAAGGACTGGAGCCACGAGGTGGTAGAACCTGTTACATCATGAGTACAGACGGACAGAACTGGAATCCCATGCAATCCGTCTTGATGGCTGATGGCAGCGAGATGAATGGTGTCTTGGAACAAGATCCTTACACCCTGCCCGATGGTCGCCTCATGGGTGCTGTCCACTTCATGCCAGGACTGCACATCTGTCCTGTCTTTACCGATGACCCTACAGGACATAGTGGCTGGCGGAAAGCTGACTTTGAGTCAGAAGATATGGGGAAACAGTCGCGTGAAATAGAACCCAGTCAATACATCCAGTCCGATGGCACCATCGTCATGCTGTTTCGTGATCAGAAGAGCTCGTTCCGCAAACTGGCTTCTGTCAGCAAAGACCGAGGCGAGACCTGGAGCAAGCCACAACTGACCAACATCCCTGATGCGCGCACCAAGCAATGTGCCGGCAACCTGCCAGACGGCACCTCTTATATGGTCTGCTGCCCATCCAACAGCAAACAGCGCTGGCCTCTAATATTATTGCTCAGCCGTGATGGCGTCTGCTTCGACAAAGCCATCTTGCTCCGTAGTGGTATGGCTGACGATTTACCTCCCAGACGCTATGAGGGTAAATATAAGACCTTGGGATACAGCTATCCCAAGGCCTTCGTACACAATAATATTCTCTACATTGGCTATTCCACAAACAAGGAGGATGTGCAATGCACTATTGTCACTTTATCGCGTTAGGTTGACAGTTATCTTCTTTAAGTCGTTGTCTGCACTCGAGTTGCCAACCATCAGTTCATAACGTCCTGGAACCACGCGCATGGTGTTGGTCTTGACATCCCATCCTTCGAAGCTGCTGCGAGGAAGGTCGATCGTAACCGTCTTCGACTCACCAGGGTTGAGGGAGACTTGTGTGTAAACACGGAGCGACTTCAATGGTCCCTCTTTATCGGCTGTGTTCCGGATGTACACCTGAACGGTTTCCAGACCTTTCTGAGCGCCTGTATTCTTTACACGTACCTGTACCTTATTATTCTTATAGACGGGTTGACCGATTTCAAACTTGGTATAGCTGAGACCATAGCCAAAGGGGAAGAGCGCCTCGCCTGTGTAATAGCGATAAGTGCGGTTCTTCATCCTATAGTCGAGGAAATCGGGCAGTTCGTCAGTGCTCTTATAGAAGGTAATGGGGAGTTTACCGCTGGGATTATAGTCGCCAAAGAGCACTTCGGCCAAGGCCTTTCCTCCCAATTCTCCACTATACCAAGCCTGAAGGATGGCATCACACGTCTCAAGTTCTGGAGTAAGTGCCATAGCCGATCCTGAGCAATTCACGAAGATCACTTTCTTACCAGCCTTGTGGAGCATGGCAAGTGTCTCGCGCTGGGCCTTAGGCAGTTCAATACTGGTGCGATCGCCACCCTTGAAGCCTTCCTCGTTCATATGCCTTCGAGAGCTACGAGGTGAATGCGCTCGACTTCCTGCTGAAGCCCATCCGATATAACAAGTTCCTTGCTGCCGTCGAGAAAGCCAAGAAGCTATATCAACAGCCGATAGCTCCA
>JAEEGK010000998.1_pt1 | contig 70781 bp, 45 predicted proteins | sample 8958771 | NCBI WGS metagenome assembly JAEEGK01 (sample SAMN16246547, study PRJNA631951) | gut metagenome | biome: gut microbiome; feature: rumen; material: SC-attached | host: Bos | place: Iran: Karaj | collected 2018-10
TGTTTAGCAATTTCAAACAGAATAAAAATCAAGTAAACAAATATTCACTGAATTAATTAAAATCAATAAACAATTTTGATAAAACATATAAAAAGCAGTTTTTTCACAATAAATTTATTATTCATGAAAAAATTATTGTTCATATTGATTCTCTCCAATATAATAATATCATTAATATATTTTCATAATTCATAAAATGATAATAAGTATTTCTAAACACGAATATTTTATATTCATCACCTTTATATTTATTTTTTATTTGAGAAAAATCAAAAATAAAAATATTCAAATAAAAGAAACAAAAATTAATAATTAAGTAATTCAAATAATAAATAAAAAAATAATATCATCGAAAAAAAGATATTAAACTTTTTCCAAATTAACAATTCTAACCCCTCCATCTCCACAACCATAAACAAATTGATTTCCATAAGTATTAAAATCAAGAGCATAAACAGGGCTATCAGCACCATCAATTCCTAAAAGAAAATCTTTTTTATCAACATCATAAACTTTAATAACATTTCTTTTATAACCTCCAGCAGCGAAAATTCCATCTTTTTCATTTTTACTAAATTTACAAGAATAAATACAAGAATCAGTTCTAAATTGTTTAACATGTTCTTTAAAATTTCTAATATCATATAAAAAGACACCATCTTTAACATCATAACTACCAGCAATAATATAATTACCTTTAATATCAACAGTATCACCTAATATATAAGGTTCAATAACCATATCAATACATTTTAAATTTCTTATATCCCAAAGCATAATTCTTTTATCTCTTCCTCCAGTTAATATTCTACTATAATTTTGTTTATCAAATATAATTGAATGAATTTGATTAACATGACCTTTACTATAACTTGTTCCTGGTTGGATTGTTCCTTCAATAATTTGAGTATTATCATTATATATACTTAAACTACCATCTGCGAAACCAATTGCAAATTTATCTCCTCTTGCATTATAATCTAAACATCTTACTATTCTATTTTCTATATTAAATGAATTTAATTTTTTCCCTGATGGAACATGAGTATATGTTACATCTCCTAAATGAGATATTGATAATAATATATATTGGTTAATTGGATTAAATTTAAGAGCTAATATTGTATCTCTTGTTTCTTGGATTATTCTTAATATTTCCTTTTGATATATATGTATTTCTCCATTTGAATATCCTGCTGCATAAGTGTCTTTTTCACTGTTCATTGCTAAAGAATATATTTCGGGATTTCTTTCTCCTTTATATAAAGGATCTTTTTCACGAATTGGATTTTTATAGGAAAATATTTTTTTTAATTTTGATTTAAAGGCTTTATCATGAACTTTAAATACATTTCTTTCTATCTCATTATATTTAGTTTCTTTATGATAATGCATATCCATTGATTGAATTGGGATATTTAATGGTTTATCTAATTCACTTTTTGAAAAATCTTCTTCTTCATCTAAATGAGATGACATTTTTCTGTAGAATGCTTTTTTTTCAGGTTCTTTTTTTTCTTCGTTTTCCATTTGGGAAATAAATAAATTAATTTTTTTTTAAATTTTTATAAACGAATAATCTAATGAAATTTGAATTTTATTCATTTAATTTTTATCTAATATTCATTTAATTAATAAATAAAAATGAAATGTATATTATATTATTTATTGATATAATGTCTAGAAAAAAAGTACAATATAGAAAGTTAAATATTCCTTCAATAGATTGGCAAAATGATGAAAATGAAATTCCAAAAATTTCAAATGAAATAGAATCAGAATTAAAATTAGCAATTGAATCAATAACAGAAGGAAAAAAAATAAATCCACATATAATAAAAGATGGTCTTCGTTCAATAAATTTTCATAAAGAAAATCCTGGAATATATAAAGTAATAGAAGATTTATGTTTAAATTATGATATTACTGAAAAAGAAATGACATCAGATGAAATAATTACTTATATAAATGAACATTTAGGTGATAATAAAAGTAGAAATGGAACTAATGTTATTTTCGATAATTTAAAAGATGAAAAAATTGGTGAAATTACTCCTGAAAGTTTACATAAAATTATGGAAGAAATAGGAGATAAAATGAATGTTGAAGATGTTGAATTTATTTTACAAAATAATGCTGAACCTTCTAATGATATTAACATTAAAAACGAAGAATTTTATTATATTATGACTAAGAAACCTTCTGATGTTGTTAAAATTACTTCTGTTACCAAAAAAATTTAAAATGATTTTATTATTATTTATTTAACTTATTTGAAAATCTTTTTTTTTATTTAAATAAAAACAAAAAAAGCAAATTTTATATCAAAATATTTTCTTAATAAAAAATTAAAAAGTAAATTAAATAAAATTAAAAACTAAAACTCCAAAATAACAAATTAATAAATCACAAAATTCGAAAAATAAATATATATAAAAAAACCAAAAATGGGAGATGCAAATTATGAAAAATTAATATCACTTGCAAGAATAACCGAACAAGCAGAGAGACATGAAGAAACAATAAAATATATGGAAGAAATAGTAAAAACAAAAAAAGAGGATTTAACTATAGAAGAAAGAAACATATTATCAGCAGCATATAAAAATTGTGTATCTCAAAGAAGAAGTGCATGGAGATCAATATACGGAATAGAAATAAAAGAAAAAACAAATGGTTCAAAATTTTTAAATTTAGTAACAAATTTAAAATCAACATTAGAAAAGGAATTAAACGACTTATGTAATCAAATGTTAAATTTAATAGATAATTTTTTATTACAAAAAGCATCTAATGATGAATCAAAAGTATTTTATTTGAAAATGAAAGGTGATTATTATAGATATTTAGCAGAATTTTTAACAGGAGATAAAAATAATGAAGTAGCAATAAATTCAATGAATAGTTATAAACAAGCAAATGAATTAGCTGAAAAATTACCTGTTACTAATCCAATTAAATTAGGTTTAGCTCTTAATTTTTCTGTTTTTTATTATGAAGTTAAAAATGATGCTAAAACTGCTTGTAAAATCGCAAGTGAAGCTTTTGATGTTGCTATTCATCAATTAGAAAAAATTGAAGATGAACAATATAAAGATTCTACTACTATTTTACAATTACTTAAAGAAAATATTGATATGTGGAAAGCTGATTTACAAGAACAAGAAGATGATGGAGATGATGTTAGAGATGAATAAATTGTTTCTCTTTCTTGTTTTTTTTAATTTTTTATTTTTTTTTAATAAGTTTTATGATGAATGTTATCAAGTGAAAAATTGAATAATATTTAATATTTTTTTTGTAGTTTCATTTTTTTATTTTTTTTTTATTTGATGAGATATTTTGTGTAGTATCTTCATTTATTTTAATTTAATTATTTAAATTAATATAATACTTCTTCAAAAAAATGCTAATCATTTACAAAACATTTTAAAAATTTATTTAAATTTAAAAATAGAAAAAGCTTTCAAAATACTTTAATGTTCATTAAAAATAATAAATCTACTGAATTAAAAAATTAAAATAAACATATATTTATAATAATTCCCCTTATGAAATAAAAAAAAAAATGGGTTCCCTTTGTAGTAGTAAACCACTAGTTTTAGAATCAGAAAAACCAAAAGATCCAGATTTTATGATTCCTTCAGCATATCATTATGACTTAAGAAAAACATATACATTCATAAAAATATTAAACCACGGAGCTTTTGGACAAGTTAAATTATTTAAAGATAAAACTTTTAAAGAATCAAAATTTGCAATAAAAACAATATCAAAAGAACTTTTAACAAGAAATAAATTTAATAGAATTAAAACAGAAATAGATATTTTATCCCAATTAGATCATCCAAACATAGTAAATTATTATTGTACAATAGAAATGTCAGATAACTTTAATATATTAATGGAATATTTAGAAGGAAAATCATTTTTAAAATTAATAACTGAATATCGTCAAAATTTTAAATTAGAAAATTTTAGATTAATTTTATATCAAGTTTTAGCAGCATTAAGTTATCTTCATGGAAAAGAAATAGTTCATAGAGATATTAAACCCGAAAATATATTATGTACAGGAGAAAAAAATTTCGAAGTTAAAATAATTGATTTTGGATTAGGATTTTTTTTAAACAATAAAGATGAAGAAAGTATTGCTGGAAGTCCTCAATATATGGCACCTGAAGCTTTTAAAGGTAAAATTACTCCTAAAAATGATATTTGGTCTATTGGTATTATTTATTATATTTATTGCTTTGGAAAATTACCTTTTCAATGCGAAGATGAAGATGAATTATATGAAAAATTAAAAAATGAAAATATTGATTTTGAAACTGGAAGATTGAGTAATATTAAAAATGAAGATATTGCTTTACTTAAAAAAATGCTTGATAAAGATTATGAAAATAGAATTAATGCTAATTCTGCTATTAGAGATAATGTTTTTGATGTTGTTACACAACATTTTTTTGACGGAGATACTGTTGATAGATTTGTTGATGAATTTTTTAGCGAAAAAACTTTGCAATTAATTACTAAATATGTTGAAAGTAATATTATTAAAAAAACTTTTGTTTATATGTATGTTTGGTTAAGTTCTTTTCAAAAAAGAACTTATTATAAAAAAATGTTTGTTGCTATTGATAATTATTTTAATTATACTGGTTATTTAAAATCAAGAGAAGTATTTGAAGAATTTAAAGGAAGAGATTTAATTGATGAAGAAGGAGGGAAAATATTTAGTTTTATTGATTCAAATAGAGCAAATAAAGCTAAAGATTTATTTAAAAAAGAAGGAGGAAGTTCTTATGAAGAAAATCTTGATGAAAATAAAAGGAAATCTTTATCAAGAAGTGCTTCTAATAAAAGTTTAAAATATAAAGATTGGGGAATAATTACTCATTCTACTTTTCTTTCTTTTTTTTATATGGAAGAAATTAAAGAATTAAAAAACAATGAAGAACAAATTAAATATTTATTTAAATTTTTCTGTGATAGACCTTTATGTGATAATCCTAAAAAAGAAATTGTTGATATTAATGGAAAAATTGTAACTGCTCCAAATGAAAATTTAGATTTTGATAATCCTGAAACTATGACTAAAATTACTTTTATGAGATTTTGTTATAAACAAAATTTACCTTTTAAAGACGCCGAAGATGATATTAATAGATTCTTTTTAGAACATCCTAATCCTATTTATTATGATGAATTTAAAAGATTAATGCTTGGAGATAATGAATAATAATGTAATATATTAATAATGACATTATGATAATTTTCATATTAATATAAACTATAGTATAAATAAAAAATATTTTCAGAGTATTTTAATAAAGAATTATATATGGAAAAATAATTGGTGATAAACATTAATTATTTTTTATATAGAAATCAAAAAAGGAATATACTTATTATTTTTATATTAAATTATTTTAATATATTAAAAACCCTAAAATAAAAAAGAAATTAAAAAAAAATAAATTCACCCAAAAAAATAAAAACATGATCCATTTTACCAATCAGAAAATAAGATACTTTCTTTTATTCCAAAATCAATACATAGAATTTAAAAGTTATATCAATAATAAGATAATTAATAATATTAACAAATGATAGGTAAAATCAGAAAGAAAAAAGTAAAGAAACAAAAAGGAATATTAAATGTAAATAATTAACTCTTTAAACAATTTATCCTAAAGAAACTCAAAATAATTATATTTATTAATTGAATTTAAAGGAGGAGATTTACTTCTTTATTATCCATTAAACTTATTATTGAAGAAATTCATCAAAAAAATTAATATATTAAATCTTGGGATATTCAATCCAATAATTTTCATATGATTTTTCTTGTTGTTTTTTTGGGTTTATAATATTTCCAGTGATTATTTAATATTAAACTACTGATTTTATGTTTAAAAATTATAAAAATTTGGAAATGAAACAAATAGATGATTTATATGGGGAAATTAGAAAAGGTTTTTACTTGTGAAATTAAAGGATATTAGTGAATTTTGGAATAAAATAAAGAATTTAAGTCACGAGATTTTTTAAATTTTTTTACATATTTCAAATTTTTTTATTTTTTTGTTTAAGGAGTTAGGGATTTTTTTATTAGTATTTTTTTTTAAATTAATTTTTTTTGAAAGTTAAAAAAAGAATGAAGAATAGACCTTTGACTGCTACTATGAAAAAAAAAAATTTTTTTAATGATACTGATAAAACTTTGAATTTGGAGAAAGAAAAAAAGAATTTTTATTATTCTTATCAAAATATATTTTATAAAACTAATGGAAATTGGAATGAAAAACATAAGGAATTAATTCATTTATGGAATGATTTAGGAGTTACAAAACAATTTCAAGAACAATTCAAACATTTAATTAAAAATTTAACGGATAAAGAAAGAGAAATCCATATTTATAATGAAAAGAAACAATTAGAAAGATTTAGAAATGTTTTATTAAAATTATCAAAAGAAATTATGGAAAGAAAAAAAAATATTGAAATCTTAAAAAAATACGATGAAATATTAGAAAATTCAGATTCAAATAAAGATGAAAATTTCAACTCAATTCTCAATGATTTAGTAAATTTATTAAAAAAAATAAGATTAAATGGAATAAAATGTGTAAAATATTTGATGAAATTCAGAGAAGTTTCATCATATTCAATTAATCTAGGAAAGTATAATTTAAAAAATTTAAATTCAGCATATTATTATGATGATAATTATTTAATTATAATGAAATCTGATTTACATTTTTTAAAGAATACAAATATAAAAAAATATATATTTTTTTCAAATGATGATATTGATCCTTTTTTAATATGTTGTTCAATAAAAGAAAATAAACAATCAAATAAAATAATTATTCCAATTGAAAATAATATTATTAATGAAATTAAACACGCTAAATATTCTCTAATTCAAGAATCACTTTTAGAAAATATTCAAAAAGATAATAATTTTTCTTTGAGCAATGTCCCTTCAAATACAAATAATTTAAATTCATTTAAGAAAAATTATTCAAGTAAAAAAATAAATGAAACAAATTCTCAGTTTTTCATTTCAAGAGATACAAATTTAGATTTTTCAAATAAAAGTTTTAATATTGGCAATAATTCAAAAAGAAATTTAATTTTTCATAAAGAAAAAAATCAAATTAAAAATATTAAAAGAAAATTAGATATTAAGAGAAATAAAAATTTACTTTTTTTTCCATTTAAAGAAGAATCTTTTAATACAAATACATTTATTAATAAAAATGATAATGTGAATATTTATAGAAATAAAACATATAATATTAATTCTAATAAAAGTTATAAATTAAGGCAACAGCTAATGACAAGAGATGAATTTATAAAAAAATTAAATAAAATTGGTGGAGAAAATGAAAAAGAAGAAACAATTAATCTATTCAGAAAAAAAAAAGAAGAAGAAGAAATTAAAGAAAAAATTAATTTTGAAGAAGTTCAAAAATTAAAGAAAAAATTAGAAGAGAAAGAAAAAAAAATAAAACAATTAGAAGAAGAAGAAAGAAAAAGGAAAAAAGAAGAAGAAAAAAGAAAAAAAAAAGAAAAAGAAATTAATTCAGACGAAGATATTTAAAATTAGAATATGAATTTGAAAATGATTTCGAAGAAAATTAAAAAAATATTGATTTAAATATAATATTAATTAAATAAAATTTCTGCCATTCAACTTCATTGAAAGATAATTGGAAAACATTGATAAATAAATATTTTAATTTCAATTATTATTTTAGTATAGTATATTTAATAAAACATTCAATTTATATCTAAAAGAAATTATTAAATATTCCATAATTAATTATTTGAATAGATTTATTTAAAATTTAAAATGTCTTTTGATTAAGAAATATTTTTATTTTTCTTCCTCTTAATTAAATTTTTCGGTACATCACTAATGTTTTTATAATTAACATTTTTATTGTGCGAATAATTTTTATTAATATTAAAATTATTATCAATATCCCAATCAACATCTTCTTCTTTTTCATTTCCTTTATCATTTTTATTTTCTATAATATTAACATTTTTAAACCTTTCAATTTTTTTAAAATTTTCCAAATCATTTTCATATTCCCTTTTCCTTTCATCTTTTTTCAATTTAACATCAAATATATAAGACATATTAGCAGCTAAATTTAGATATCTAACATGAGTAAAAATTGATTGAGCAAAAGAAGATATAATTCCACTTTTTACATTATAACCTTCTTCTAAAATACTAACTATCATTTTTTTAGAATAATGATCAGCAACAAATTGTAATTGTTCAGTTAAAAAAGCATAATCATATTCTTGTAAAAACATTTGATTATCATTTTCTTCTAATTCATGACCATCAAAACCAGAACATAATATAATTAAATCTGGTTTAAATTTACATAATCTTGGAATAACTTTACTTCTTATTACATTTCTAAAATCATATGAATAAATTTTCTTTGTATTAAAAGGTATATTTAATATTCCAGCTGGATAAATTTCATCGTTTTCTCTTGTATTATTTATTATATTTCCAAAAGAACCATTTTCTTGAATATGTGTAGATATATATAATATATTTTTAGCATCTGAGAAATTTAACCAATTAATTTTTTTATCTTTTCTTATATTAATTTTCCCTACTTTTTCATAATTCATATCTTTAGAAAAAACTTTTGAATTTAACATTTGTGTGATTTCTTCACTTCCTTTTCCACAAAATGCATTATAATCAAAAATAGCAATTTTTGAAATTCCATTATCTCTATATTTATATCTAGCATAAGCAGCTCCAATACAAGCATTATTAATAATGCAATTATTTGAATTATTTAAATTATTTTCAAAAGTTCCAAAATAACCAGCATTATGTCCTGGAGGTCTAATAATAACAAAAGCATTTGTACATTCACCTGATATTACTAAATCTATTGCATCAAATATTGAACCTATTGTTGATGTCATTATATTAAATGTATTTTTTGATATGTATGTATCTGAATTTATTTTTTCTATTTTATATTTTGTATTTTCATCTTTTGAATTATTATTATTATTTATTAAATTTAGTGAATTTTTTTTAGAAATGTTATCACATTTTGTTTTAATATTTTGTAAATATGTAATATCATGACATTTTAATATATCGTTTAAACAAGCTTCTCTTTTACTTTCTTTTATTATAAATTGAATAGGATCATCAAATAAATCATTATTTAAAATTCCAGTTTTTTTATCTGAAATTAATACAGAAAATCTATTTGAATTTTCTTTTAACTCATTAATTCTTCTTATTCTTTTTATTGGCTCTTCAGGTAATTCTAAATGTAATAAACAATTATTATTATATATAATTCCAGTTTTTCGAACCAGAAATTTGAAATCAAATTTATATTGTTCTCTTTTAGAATTATTCTTTGAATGAATAAAATCCCAACCATTATAAGCAATATATGCATTATAATATATTGAATTTATACCATAAATTCCTTCTTCTTGATTATCAATGTATTTTGAATATTTTACTAAAATTCTTTCTAAATCAGTTTTTACTTCTAAATCAAAACCAAAACAATTTAGAACAATAAAACCAATAATTTCATATGAATGATGAATAAGGCAATTTTCTAAGAAAACTTCTTCTCTTTGATAATATAATCCTTTATTTAATTTTGATTCTTCTCTTATTTTCAAATATATATCTTTTAAATTAATAAAATTTTGACAAATATAAGTAAATGAATTTTTACTATTATATTTATATATATAATTAATTACATAATCACCATTATTATCAATTTTAAATAATTCATCAATTAATATATTAATACCAATTAAAGCTTCGGTAAAATCATATTGAAATATCATATGAAGATAAGTTCTTCCTAATCTATCAACTAAATCTTTTTGTTCTGGAAAATTTTCAATTATATAATGAAAAATTTCAGAACATCTTTTTTGTTCTTTTTTAAATATACACATTACTAAAGATAAATGAATAATATGCATTCCTTCAACAATAACTTTAGTATTTGCTTTATATTCAATTATTTTTTTAAATATATAAACATCTGAAAATAATATACTATATTGAAGAGGAGATAATCCTTCATATGATATTTTATTTATAAAATTTGGATTTTCTTTTAAAATTTTTTCAATTTTCTCAATATTTTTTACAGTGTTATATCCTTTTATATATGAGATAAATTGAATAAATAAAATTTCAGGTTGTTCGACTGCCAAATTTTCATTTTTTTTATTCAGTGATTTTTCATTAAGCTCTAAATTAAATGTGTTGAATAAATTAAAGTTATTTTTGATATAGTTTTCTTCATTTTCATAAGTTTTTCCTAATATATTATCTTCAGGCAAAGGCTCTTTTATTGGATTTATAGGGAAATTTGATTGATAATTTATTGTATTTTGGATTTTTTCTTGATTTTTTTTTTCTATATTATTATTAGTTAGGCTCTCCATTAATTAATTAATTCTTTAAATTTATTCTTAAAAGAATTAAAGTATAAAAGCAATTATTAATTATAATTTTAATAATTTAGAAAAGTTTATTAATTTAAATAATAATTAAATTGTTTATTTATATAATACATATTTATTTCCATACATTTAACTTGTTATAAGTTCATTTTAATTAAATACATTATATTTTTAAATTTAATTTTTGAAAAAATTCTTAAATGAGATGATATATATTCCATAAAAAATTAATTTCAATTAAAAAAAACATTTAATATTCTAAATTTATAAAATTTTCAGTAAATAAAATTAAGAGAAATAAATAGGTATAAGTTTTATTTCATTTTTTATCAAAATCTTTTTCAACTTTTATTTATAAAAAATAGACAGAAAAAATGGGAAATCAAAAATCAAAAAAATCACATAAAATAATAAATAATGATTCTAATAATATATTAATTAAGAATCAAAATCTATCTTTCTCAAATTCACAAACTCCATTAAATAGCATAAGAATTTATAGCAAAATTAATAATAAAAAAATAAAAAGTTGTTTTGGAAATAAAATAAATAAAACAAATAGTTTTCTAAATTCACCAAACGAAAAAAATAGTATAAAATTTTCTGAAAATGAATTACAAAAAGATTTGGAAAGTATTCATATCAAATTAAAAAATTCAATTAAGAATGAAGAAATAATATCAAAAGTAAAATATACTGAAGTAAATATTAGTTTAAGATCAAATGTAAGTGAAAATTCTTCAATGAATTTTTTAAATCAAAATAATATAAATAGAGCTTATTCATTTTTAAACAAAATGAACAAAGAAAAATATAAAAAAATATTTTCCTTTGAAAATCAATTAAAATTAAATAAGAAAATAGTCACATATTCAGAATCAAATTTTATTAAATCATTATATGATTTAGGGCCATCATATAATTTACCTCAATTAACAAAAAAAGCATCATTACAAACATTTAAAGATATATTTATAAAACATTTAAAAAGTGGAATTACAAAAAATTCAAAAAACATAGATGAAGATGAAGATGAAGAAATATATGAAATAGAAGATGATAATGAAAATCATTCAATAGAAAGAATAAGAGGATTATTTATAAAAAAGCCTAAAAATTTTAAATATATAGGACTCAAAATAAATAATATAAAAACAAACTTTGGAATAGTATTATGGGAAGATCACCATAAATTAATAGGAAATTTCTCAAATGACAGAATAGATAATTTTTGTAGATTTTCAAATAATAAAAATTCCAAATTTGAAGGTCATTATATTAATAATAAACCAAATGGTGAATATTTACTTCTTCTAAAAATAAAACAGTAATTGAAGGAGAATGGAAAAATGATGAAATAAATAGAATTGGAATACAATTATGGGATGATTCTTCAATATTTTTTGGTGAATTTAATAAAGATAAAAAGAATGGAATTGGAACTTATAAATGGGATGATGGTACTTTATATAAAGGACAATTTAATAATAATAATATTGAAGGTTATGGTTTTTTTTAATTATTATGATGGAAAAAGTTATGAAGGAGAACTTTCTAATGGTGATTTAAATGGATTTGGAATTTTTACTTGGAATAATGGAAAAAAATATTTTAGATTTTACAAAGATGGATATAAAGAAGGTTTTGGAATTTATTTAAATAGTTTTAATAAATATTTAAATTGTATTATTGGATTTTGGTTTAAAGGAAAAATTAATGGTCCTTGTATAATTATTAAAAGAAATATTATTTTTTATAAGTTATTGAAATATGGAATTATAATTAAAGAGTTTAAATCTGGAGTTATGTTTTTAAAATTTTTAAATAAAGGAAATAAACAATATTGGAATTTATTTAATATGAGTAGTAATAGATTAATTTCTTGAATTAAAAATTTAGTTAAAGAAAAAAAAAGTTTGAAAATATAATTTTCAAAATTGATATGTTTTGAATCATTAATTTCCACTATTTGAATATATCAATATCAATATTTATGTCTAATTTAAGCTTATAGCTCGACTTTATATTTTAATTCATAAAAATAATCCATTTGAATTTATCATAAAAAATATATTATTGAAGGATATTAGAATAAATAAATAATAAAATTTATTCTAAAAAAAATGAAATCTAATAAAGAAGATTTGAGCACTATGATTATAGATGAAAATTCAATGAATTTTCAGTCAAAAATACAAAAATTTGTGAATTCAAAAACAATAATTAAACCACCAATTCCAAAAAGGGAATTTCTAGATAATATGAATATAGCATTATGTGATATTAATTTAGAGCAAGAAGAAAATTTTTTATCTATTCCGAATTTCGATGAAAAAATATGCTCTTCTGTTTATTCAAAAGAACAAAAAGTATATAGTTTCATTCCTGACCCTTTATCTAGAATTTCCTCTTTTCAATTATAAATATCGTTATATAAATTAGAGTATAGTTAATTTAAAAGGTAATTGTATTATTATAAATAAAAACAAGTTTTACAAATTTTATTATTTTTAATATCTATTTCATTTAATTATTAAAAAATTAAAATGTGGATTAATTGATAATAAAAATAAATATATTAAAAAAAAGAATTTAATTTTATTTAATTTTTATCAAAATTTCAGTTAAATTCTAAATAAATAAAAATTAAATTATTTTATAAATTGTATATAATTTGGTTAAAATATATTAAAATATGTTAAATCTTATAAATACTCATTACCTATAATTTACTTTTAATAAAATTATACCTTTAACTATTGAAAAAGATTAATGTGTATTTCCATATATTTATTTTTATATCTTTAATTATTATTTTTCATCTTTTATCTTTTTAATATAATAATAAGTATATTGTTTAATCATTTTAATTGTTTCCTTTGATATGGGAGAGTAAATTTTATTTTTCACACATATCCAAGTTAAATTTTTAGAAATTGAAGCAATTTTATATATAATTCCTTCATTTAAAGCAGGAATACCATTACATTTTTTTGAATATTCAACAGTAATAAAAGTTATTTTCTTGTTCTGATTTATTTTTTCTAGAATGTATTGTGTAAAAACATTCTTCGGTTTATTATAAACATAAAAGATTGAATTTTCTTCACCTAAATTTCCTTCCATTTCAAAAGTTCTACATTCCACATTATCAAATTTTGAAAAAATTAGATTAATATTTATAGCATAATCACATATTATTTTAAAAGATTTTTGAATCATAACACTACAATATACTAAAAATTCATCATTATTATTATTTAAACCATAATTTATATATTCTAAAAATTCTTTACAATTTAAATGATTTATATAATCTTCTATTTCATTATATTTTTTTATATGATAAAATTCATAATATTTTTCAAAAATTATAAAACATTTTTCTTCGCAGGTAATATCATATATATTAATTAAAATTCCAATTTTATATGGAAGATTTATATTATTAATTGAATTAAATTTAAATAATATTTGAACGTTAAAATCAGTACTTAATAAAATTTCATCAGAAAGAATGAATTTAGTATTTGGAAAATTTTTTTGAATCAATATAATATTATTTAATTCTTTTTCTTTTACATCTTTCATTTCATAATTTTCATTATTGAATATTTTTACTTTATTCATTGGATTTAAAATAAAATTTGAAACTTGTTTGGTTGTTCTTGAAAGAGTTTTTGAAAATAAAATATTTGAATTATCTGATATATGATTATACCTGCTTGATTTCATATTTTTAAAATCAATTTATAAATTTTTTTTAAATAAACTTGTAAGAATTATAAATTAAAATATCTGTAAAACTGTATTTTTTTACAAAATTACAATATATTTTATTTTTTATATTTAATTTATAAAAAATTAGAATTAAGATATGAAATGTGTTTTTTTAAGAGAATATTTATTTATTCTTTATACAATGTATATAATATTTAATAAAATAATTTACCATAAAATTTAATTTTATTATAATTGAATTATAAAATTTTTTTGAAAAATATTTTAATGTTAAAATCTTTTTTTTTTAAAATCAATGATTGCAAATTAATAAAATTAAAACATTAAATTATCAAAAAAAATAATCTAAAATTAATAATTTATATATGCTAAAAAATATAAAAAAATAATTCTTTAATTGGAAAAATTTTTTATTAATGGAAATATCTAATGATAATAATGAAAATAATTCAGAAATAATAGGGAATGGAATAATAAATATAAAAGAAAATACTTTTGAACAATCATCTCTTACAGAAAGAAACACATCAAAAAAAATAGATATATCAGAAATAAATACATCAGGCATAATACATAAAAATGGAAAATTAATAATAAATACTTCAAATTTATTTTCAACAGACAGAAATAATGGAAGTGATAGAATAGTTAATATTTCAAGTTTAGATATTGATAATAGTCATATTAGTGAAACTCATACTAAAGTAAATAGTGATGTTAATATTTTAAATTTAATTGAACAAAAATCAAATAATGAAACAACAACACAAAATTATCTAAATGTTAAAACTCCAAATGAAAATGTTAATTTAATAAGAAAAAAAAAAAAATGTGGAAAATTTTGTAAAAATTTAATGATTATTTTTCCTGTTTGTTTAATTTGTGGATTGTCTTTTATACTTTTTTATAAAATTTTTAGTTAAAGGAACAAATTCAATTTTATATTTTATTTATTTCTTAATTTATTAGTTTTATTTATTATAAATTGATTATTTAATTCATTTAATTTAATTTTTAAAGAAACAAATAAAAATACAATGAATCAAACAAAAAATGCTTTTCATAAACAATGTTTTGATAATTTTTTGAAAAATTCAATTCAATTGATAATAGATTCAAGAAAAATAACTAAAAATACAAATCAAAAATTAACTTATATAGAAGATATGAATGATAATAATAATAAATCATTATTGTTTGAAGATTTATCATTTGATACTTTAAATTCATTTAATCATTCAAAACAATTAATAAAATATCACACAATTGATTTTTATGGCCATCAAAATAATTTGCCTAAATTATTATTGGAAAGATGGAAATTTTCTTTTATTGAAGAAAATAAATTTAAAAGTGAATTATATAATAAAAAAAAATTGCTCTCATTAATAAGAAGTATATATTTAATAACAAGAATATTACCTTGTAATAAAATAAAAAAAATGAATAATATAATTATTGATTTTCAATCTTATCAAAATTTTAAAGGAGATAATTTTAGTCTAGAACCAAAAGAATTTATTCATATTTCAAATAATAATTTAAATAATATTGAAATCACTGTTGAATATTTAACTTTTGAACAAATTTCTAATTATTTTTATGAAAAAGAAAACAATAAAAAAGCAAATAAAAAAAAATCTAATAGAAATATTAGATATTTTACAATGTTTGGAAAAAAACAATCATTTGAAGTTATTAATTTTGAATTAGAAGAACCAAATTTAAATGATGATAATGGTTCTAAAAGAAATTTAAGAAAATTATCATATGATGAAGAATCAAAAAATGAAAAAAATGAAGATATAAATAAAAATAGGAAAGTTTTATTTAAAAGTTTTGATGAATTAGAATTAATAGAATCTGAAAATGAGTATGAATATGATAATACAAGAAATGAAAATTTTTCAAATTATGAAAATTTAAGGTCTAATATAAATGAAGAAAATGATAAATGTTTTAAAGAAGAACAATTTAAAAGAATGTCAAGATATAAAACTTCAGATACAATTGATTTACAGTCATCAAATTCTAATTTTGAACAAGAAACCAATGATAATCCTTTTGAATTATATATTAATCAGGAAAATAAAAAAGAAAAATGTACGAAAAATAATGTTTATATAAATGTAAGAAATAAATTTTTTGAATTAAAAGAAAAAATAATTATTTCAAAAAACGAAGGATTTAATATTCAAAAATTATATTGTTTGATCAATGATATTCATTTTTAGGGAAATAATTGTTTAATTTGTTTATTTATGTATTATATATTATAAATAAATAATATAGTTTTATATATTTTAAATCATAGAAATTATAAATTATAAATATTTAATTAAAATAATTTCCTTCATTCACGAATTACAAAATGAAAACAAAATTTTATTTTATAAATATTTAAAGAAAATGTCCAACATATTCCATCTTAAAGCTCTTTTACAAAAAAATTTAATTTTAATGAAAAGAAATATTATCCTTACCTTAATGGAGATTTTCTCTCCTATGATATTAATATTTCTCTTATATATTTTACGTTCATCATTTAAAGTTAACTATATATATTGGAAAGATGATAATTTATATGAATATATAATGTATAATTCAACAGTAGCATCAAAAAATCCAGAAATAAATAAATTAATCCCTAGAAGAACTTTTCCATTCTGTTATTCAAGAAGTATTGCATTTATAGGAAAAAATTTTCCTATATCCTTAGAAAAAGTAATTCAAGAAAAAGCCTTTAATGAATTATATTCATATAATTTTTCTTATTTTAAAAGTATAGATGAATTAAATAAATATATTAAAAGTTCAAATTATGGAATTAGTAAAAGGAGAATATGTTTTGGTATTTATTTTGATTATAATCAAGAAAATAATAAATATGATATTTCATTACATTATTTTGCTTCAATCAATGATTATGAATATAAAGATATTCCAAGTACTTTAGAACCTAATTTAGATGAATTTTTAAAAGGACCTGACTTTGTTTCTTCTGCTTTATATTTTTATTACGGTTATATAAAAATAATGAAATTAATTTATGATTATATTCTTCAAAAAGAAACTGGAAATAAATATGCTAAAATTGATATGATGGTTTTAAATCAAAAGTTTAATTATGTTGTAAAAGACAAATTTGAATATTTTATGGGATTTATGTTAGGTTTTTTTTTAATTATTACTTATGCAATTCCACTTACAAGGTTTATTTATGTTATGGTCAAAGAAAAAGAAACTAAATCAAAAGAAGGAATGAAAATTATGGGTTTAACTGAAACTAATTATTTTTTATCTTATTTTATTCAATTCTTTGTTTTAAATCTTATATATAGTATTTCTAATTCTCTAATTGCTAGTTTAATTTTCAAACATATTCCTTATATTTATATATTCTTATTCTTTTTTTTATTTGGAATGAATATTTTTGCTTTAGTTTTTTTTTTTCAGAGTTTTGTAGATAAAACAAAATTAGCAATGATAGTATCAATATTATTATATTTTTTAATGTATTTTTTATCATCAAGTTTTACAGGAAAAGGAATAAAACATTATATTAGGATGTTAGTAAGTCTTTTACCTCCAGTAGCGCTTCAATTGGGATTAAATGTTATGGCAAGGTTTGAAGTAAATCAAAAAGAATTTAAAAAAGGAGATATAAATTTAAGATACAGAGATTATTGTATAAAAGATATGTTAATAATGTTTATGATAGACTTTTTCCTATTTTTATTTTTAGGTTATTATTTTCAAAATATTGTTTCACATGATTTTGGAATGTCACGTCCATGGTATTTTCTCTGTACAAAATCATATTGGAAAAAAAAGATAGAAAATGAAAAAGAAATAAATAAAAAAATTTTAAAAAAAATTCGTGAAGAAAACATAAGTAAAAGTAATATATGTTTAAATAACTCTCCTCAGAAAAAAGTATTTAATAAAAAGCATTTTAAGGATGTTTATAGTAATTCAATGTCTTTATTTTCAAACATAAGTATAAATACAGCTGAAAATACAAGAATAAATAATTTTCAAAATGAAAATATATATGCAGATTTAAATAAACCAGGAGATACTTTAAAATTAAAAAATATAAAAAAAACATTTTCAGATGGTAAAAAAGCATTAAATGGGATAACATTAAATTTATATAAAAATGAAATATTTGCATTATTAGGACATAATGGAGCAGGAAAAAGTACTTTAATATCAATATTAACAGGATTATATATTGCAACTGAAGGAGAAGCAGAATATAATAAAATGAATATATTAAATGAAATATCAATGGAACAATTTAGAAAAGTTATAGGAATTTGTCCTCAACATGATGTTTTATTTCCTCAATTAACTGTTGAAGAACATTTAAAATTATTTTGTGTTTTTAAAGGATTAACAAATGAAATTAAAATAAGAAAAGAAGTAAAGAAATCATTACATGATTTTTCATTAATTAATAAGAAAGATACTAAAATAATTAATTTATCAGGAGGACAAAAAAGAAAATTATCAATAGCAATTGCATTAATTGGTGGAAGTAAAGTTATATTTTTAGATGAACCAACTAGTGGAATGGATATAACTTCAAGAAGAAATTTATGGGATATTTTAAAAAGATATTGTGAGAATAGAATTATTGTTTTAACTACTCATTATATGGAAGAAGCTGCTGTTTTAGGTAAAAGAATTGGTATTATTTCAAATGGAAATTTAGTTTGTTTAGGAAGTACCCTTTTTTTAATCGAAAAATATGGGAAATTTATTTCTATTAATATTATTAAAGATAAAAATGCTATCAATCATGAAATTATTAAATTTATTAAAAATATTTATGATGACCATGAAAATGAAATTGAAATTGAAGTTTTAAGTGAAGAAATTTTATTTAGAATTCCAAAGTTTAAAAAAAGGAATAATAGGAAATTTGATTTTGAAAAATTTTTCAGTAAATTAGATGAAAATTTAAAAAATTTAAAAATTAAAAGTTATACTGCTTCTATGCCTACTTTAGAAGATGTTTTTCTTAATGTTTCTTCTTTAGAAAAAATGAGAAGTCAAAACAAAAGTGATTTATCAGAAAAACTCAAAATGGATGTTGATAGAATTTTATTTGATGATAGTAATTATAATCAAAAATATTCTTTTATTAAAAAATTTTATATTGATTTAAGTGTATCAATAAAAAAAAGATTTATACAAATATATCGTGATTCAAAAACTTTTGTTTTAGAAATTTTATGCCCAATTCTATTAATATTAATGGGATTATTTGTAAGTTCAATAGAATATTTTCCAGATAATCCAAAATTTAAATTAACTCCTTCAGAAATAACAAATAAATCTCAAATAATATTATATTATAATCGATGTCTTTTGCCTTTTCAAACATTTCCTGAAGAAGTAATAAAAGGATATGATAAATCTATTAAAAATTTAGAGGTAGAAAAAATTAACATGACTCAAGAATATTCATTATATTCAATAATAGATTTTTGGAATGCAGTAGCAGAAAAAAATTATAGCAATAATTATGGTTCTTATTATTGTTTAAGATTTGATCAAACTTTTCATCAATATGAAATATTAACTACAGTAAATCCAATAGCAAGACAAGGAGCAATTGTTTATTCAAATTATATGTTTCAAAATATAATTAAATATGTAACAAAAAATGATAATTTACAAATTAATTTTGTAAATTATCCTTTACCTCTTCCAAATGAAGATAAAGACAATTCACAAGAAAGAAATAATGTTACTTTAGTTTTTTTTGTTTCAATAGCTTTTACCTTAATTCCTGCAAATTTTATTACAATAATAATAAAAGAAAGAGAAACAAATACAAAACATTTACAAATTATATCAGGAATATCATTATTATCATATTGGTTAAATAATTTTATATTTGAATTAATTAAATATTATTTCATTGGTGGAATTAGTGTATTATTTATTTTTTTATTTGGTTTTTATAAAAAATATTTATATTTACTATATTTATTATATGGTCCATCAATGGTTGCATTTACTTATTTATTTAGTTTTATTTTTTCTACTGAATCTTCAGGTCAAAATGCAGTTATTGTTGTTAATTTTGTTGGAGGAGCTCTTGCTGGAAGTGTTGTTTTAATTTTACGATTATTTGAAGATTTAGTAAAATATGGAAAAAAATTACAATATTTTTTTAGAATTATTCCTTCTTTTTGCTTTTGTTTTGGATATAATGAATTATTATCTATGAATTCTTTGTTTTTTGTTGATGATGAATATTATGATGATTATGAGACACTTATTTCTTTAAAGTATGTTGGGAGTGATTGTGTTTTTATGGCTGTTGAAATTGTTGTTTATTTGTTAATTTTGTTTATTTTTGAAAATCAAAAAAATATTTTTAAATGTTGTTATAATTCAAAATTATTCAAACCTGAATTAAAAGATAAAGTAGATATTAACAATAATAATAATAACATTGGAGGTGAAAATATTGAAAACAACAATCTTAACAATAATAGTAATAATCAAGAAAACATAGTAGATATATCAAATAATAATAAAAATAATAATAATCATGAAAACAATATAGATATCTCAAATAATGAAAACATAATAGATATATCAAATAATCATGAAAGTAATAATAATCATGAAAAAGTAGTTAATATATCAAACATTAATGAAAGAAAAAATATTCAAGAAAATAAGTTAATTGAAGTATCAAATAATAATGAAAATAATAATGAAATAAGTAATATTAATGAAATGAATTTAAATAATATAAATAACTCAAATAATGAAAATATAATATTAGAAAACTTGGGTTCAATAAAAGGTAATATAAAAGATACTCAAGTAATAAAAGAAATTCAGAAAGCAAATGTAAAAGATTTATCAAAAGCAAATTATTCAATAGTAGTTCAAAATTTAATAATGATATTTAAAAAAAGACCATTTTGTAATACTCCAAAAACAATAACAAAAGCAGTAAAAAATTTATCTTTTTGTTTAAAATATGGTGAATGTTTCGGTTTTTTAGGAGTTAATGGAGCAGGAAAAACAACAACATTTAAATGTTTATCTAATGAATATATTCCATCATATGGTAAAATATTAATAGATAATAAAGAATTAAATTCAAACTTTAATGAAATAAGAACATTAATAGGTTATTGTCCTCAATTTGATTCAATATTTGAATATATGACAGTATATGAAAATTTAGAATTTTATAGTAAAATAAAAGGAATGAAATTAGATAAAATGAAAGAAATAATAAATGCATTATTAATAGAAATGAATTTATTTCAATATAGAAATAAAATAAGTGGAAAATTATCAGGAGGAAATAAAAGAAAATTATCAGTATCAATAGCAATGATATGTAATCCTCCTATAATATTATTAGATGAACCTTCAACTGGAATGGACCCTGAAGCAAGGAGATTTATGTGGAGTGTTATTCATAAAATTTCAATAAGAAAAAAGAAAAGTTCAGTTATTATGACTACTCATTCTATGGAAGAAGCTGAAACTTTATGTCAAAGAATTGGTATTTTAGTTAATGGACAATTTAAATGTTTAGGAAGTTCTAATTATTTAAAAGAAAAATATGGTTTTGGTTATGAAATTAATTTACATATTTCTGGCTTAGGAGAACATAAATTTAAAAATATGATATATAATTTTCAAAATGTTTATGAAAAAGTTAATAAAGATAACATTAAAGAAGTTTTATGTTACTATAAAAAAAATGGATTTATTGAAGAATTAAATAAAGGAAGATTTGGATATAAAATGATGAAAGAATTAGAAATTTGGGGAGAGATAAGTTTACATAAATTATTTTCTTGGATTTATTACATTGAAAATGTTTTAAAATTAATCAAATTAGTTAAAGAATATTTTAATAATATTAAATGTTGTGATTTTGTTGATAATAGTTTTGTTTTTAGAGTTCTCCGAGAACATTCTGAAAATGAGAAAACTATTGGTTTTTTATTTGGATTAATTGAAAAATATAAAAGTAAATTCTGTGTTGAAGAATATTCTATTCAATTGACTTCTCTTGAACAAATTTTTAATAAATTTGCTAAAGAAATTGAAAATAATGAAAATGTCTATGATTTAGAACAAATTGATATTGATATTAATGATGATTTATATAACAGATTGCTTTTATAATTCTTTTAAATTTTTGTTAGGTTTTTTATAAATTGAATAGAATGTATTTTTATTTATTTAACAATTTATTTTTTTTCTTAATTATATTATTATATATAAGGGTAATTTATATTTAAGCAAAATTAATTAGTTTTAATTAAATTTAAACGAAAAAATGAAAAATGAATTTTCTGAAATTAATTTAGCTGTTGATGAATTTATTAAGAATGGAATTTCAACAATTTTAAATTCAAGAATAAAAAGCTTTAACAAATCAAATTTAGGAAGTATTAGTAATTATAATACAAAAGCAGATTCACTTTCTTTTTCTTTAGATGATTCTTTCTTAGAAGATTATTCTTCTTTTAATAATTCTTTCTATAGAATGAATATTGTTGAAATTTATTATAAAGAAAAAGATTTTTGTTTACTTATTGAAAAATGGTCTTTTGAGTTTAATTCTAAAGAATTTAATGATAAAAAACAATGCTTAAAAATATTTTCAAATTTGAATAAAAGTATTTATTGTTTATGTAGGATTCTACCTTCTAATTCTTTATTTAAAAAATTTTCTAATAAATTTGAATTAGAATATAGAATTATGTCACATTATAATAAACAAAAATTTTTTAACGATGAAAAATTTCATGTTGAAAATATTGAAATTAATAAAAATGTTTCTGTTGAATTTATTTCTATTGATCAGATTTTGAGAGAAAAAAATATATTTGAAAATTCAAAAAATGAATTTATGATAATTGAAAATAATAATAATTTAATTAAAAAAGAAAATAGAAAAACAAGTTTATCTCAAGGTTTAAGTGAATTTGAAGATTTATCAATTATAAATGGAAATAATCTTTCTTTTCAAAGTGATAATAATGAAATTAATAATATATTTGATTTGAATAAAGATTATAATCAAAAAAATTGTGATAAACTAAATTTAATGGAAAGAAGTAATAATTCTAATGATTCCTTTGAATTTGAAATTTTAGAAAACAAAATGGAAAAAAATGACTTTTAAAAATTAATTATTTTTATTGAATGAGAAAAACGTATAAAAGTTATTATAAATATATAAGTAAACAATATTTTTTTCTCATTTTTTCCTCTATAAAAAACTCTGTATGAATAGTAAAACAAAATATTTGAATATTCAAAATGTATATATTCTATTGACCTATCTTTATAATATAATATATAGTTTTTTTAAATAATTTTAGTATTTAAAATTTTATTACATAAAAAAATAAAAAAAATCAAAAAAAAATGTCTTATGACCCATCTTCAGATATAGAATCCTTAAATAATGCTCTTTCATCTCCAGAATTCGAATCTGAAATAATAGAAATTCTCTGTTCAAAAACTCCATTAGAATTAAAAGAAATAACATTAAAATTTGAGGAAGAATATAATAAATCTCTTCGAGAGACTCTTCAAAAAAAATTAACAGGAAAATTAAAAGAATTAATAGATGCATTACTTCAAGATCCAATAGAATATGATGCAAATGAAGTATTTAAAGCAATAGATGGATTTGGAACAGATGATGATTCATTAATAGAATTAATTTGTACTAGAAGTCCAGATAGATTAAAAGATATATCTAAAAAATATAGTGAAACAAGAGAAAATACAATGGAATTTGATATTAAGAATGATACTAGTCAAGCTTATGGAAAATTAATTACTGAAATGTCCAAAGGAGAACGAAGTGAAAATCCTTATCCTAATATTAGTAAAATTAAAGAAATTTGTAAAGAATTAAAAGGGGATAAAAGTAAGAAATTTGATAAAGAAATTTATGTTAAATATTTTAGTCAATGTTCTTATTGTGAATTAGCAATGATTTATAAAATATTTGAAAAGGAAAATGGTCAAAATTTATTAGAGTTTATTAATGAAAAATTCGGTGCTGATAGTAGGAATTTATATAAAACTATTTTTGCTTATATTGCTAATCCTAATAAATATTTTGCTGAAAGAATTCATACTTGGAAAGATCCTATTGTTATTAGAAATATTGTTTCTCAAAGAGATAATTTAGATGATATTAAGGAAGAATATAAAATAATTTATGAGAAGGATTTGGCAGATGACATCAAAGAAAAAACTAAAGATGGTTATCAGAAAGCTTTGTTAAAAATTATTGGAGAATAAAATATATTTTTTTTATTTAAAAAAAGTAAATTATAATTTGTTTTTTTTTTTTGATAAAGTTTTAAAAGAAAGTTTTTTAAATTAGTTTTTTTAATATAATTATTTATTTTTTTTCTATTTTTATTTCTTTTTTGATTGCTTTAATAAAAGAGTATATTTTTCTGATAAAGTTTTTCCTCTTTCAATTAAACTATTCTCAGTTTCTAATCTTTTATTATTTATGCTTTTTTTTTTTGATATTTTTTTATCAAACATTTTAAAAGTTAAAGAATTCAAAGAAATTTTATTATAAGGTATATTATTATGCTTTTTATGATCTATTTTTATATTTTTTTTTATTTTTTCATCCTTTGATATTTTATTTTTACTTTGTGAAGACATTAATTGTATGTATTTTTCAGGTAAAACATTCTTTTTTTTACGATTACCAATAGAAGAATCATAAACATTTTGAATAAAATTAATTTTTTCTTTCTGTAAATTCTTATTATTTCTTCCTTTACTATATGAATTATTATTATTATTAATTCTTTTAATATTAATAGGATTATAAAATAATTTTTCTTTACCATTATTTTCCAAAGAAAAAGTCTTAAAAATTTGATTTGGTTGATTCTTATAATTTAAAGGTTTAATTTGATTTTTAACAACAGATTTCGGAATATTTTTTTTCCCTTCATTAATATTATTAATTTCAGAATTAATACTATAATAAATTGGAAAATTAGAACCTTTATGAGTACAAGTCGAAGAACAATTAGTTAAAGAATTATTACTAATAAGAGATTTTTTAGTACTTTTACTTTTTAATTTTGATGAATTTACTCTTTGAATTTTTTTATTTTTTAAAGAATTATTAAATTGCTTTTCTGTAATATCTTTTACTATTTGATATGCATTAACTTTTTTATTATTATTTGATTTTTGTCCTATTTTATATATTGCTTTATGTTTTGTTGGAGGTTTTAATGATGATGCATTCATGATTGTTAAACATAAATAATTTGTTGGAGATGTTAATAATAAATTATTATTATCTCTTTTTTCTATTTTTATTTTTTTTTCCGTTTTTACTATATTATTATTATTTTTATTATTATAATTATTTTCAGTATAAAATTTCTGCTTTAATTCATTTCTATTTTCTGTTGATGGGATATTATTTAATTTAGTTTTATTCTTTTCAAAATAATTCAATAAATTTCTCTCTAATTTTTTTTTAAAATCATCATTGTCTTTATTATTATTTATTAATAAATTTGGTCTTTTTCTTTGTGTTTTTGAAGTTGGAGTTTCTAAACTTATATCTAAATCACTAACCATAATTTTTTTATTTTGTGTTGAAGAACTATTAAAAACATCTGGAATAAATTCAATGTTTTTTGGTTTATTTAAATATCTTTGAGGAGTTGCAATTATTGAATTACTTAAATTTAAAGAATCTATTGAATTTGAATTTGAATTTTTTATTTTTAATTTATCTTTTATTTTATTTATCTCTATAGGAAGTTTCATCATTTGAATATCTACATTTATTGAAGAATGTTCTGTGTTTTCTAATTTTTCATTTTTAAATGAATGAAGAAAGTTTTTTGAAATTATTTTATCTAAAGAAATATTACTATTTGTATATTCTGTTTCTAGTGGTTTATAATCAAAACTTGTTTTTCTTAAAAATTGAAATGTTTTTTCTGATAAATTAAGCATTATTAATTTTTAATTGTTTTTTAATTGCAAATGATAAATGATATATTAATTATATAAATAAAATTTAATATAATTTAATTTTTTTAAAATTATATTGTTAACTTTAATTATTTATCCTTGAATTAGAAAAAATGTTATTATTATTTTTATTATTATTATGAAGATTATGATTATTATTGGGACTAATATTTTGATTATTAATACTAAGATTTTGATTATTATTGGGATTAATATTTTGATTATTAATACTAAGATTATGATTATTATTGACACTAATATTTTGATTATTAATACTAAGATTCAGATTATTCTTGCTGCTAATATTTTGATTAGTAATACTAATATTATGATTATTATTGTTACTTAGATTATGATTATTATTAATATTAAGATTATAATTATTATTGTTAATAAGATTATGATTATTATTGTTACTAAGATTATAATTATTATTAATACTAAGATTATGATTATTATTAATATTAAGATTGTGATTATTGTTATTTTGAACGGTTATAGTACTGAAACTAATATTATTAAGAAAATTATTAGTTATATTATTATTAATATTATTAATGTTATTATTATTTTGAATGACTTGAAATTGGCTATTATTAATATTATTATTCATTGAATTACTTAAAGTATTAACAACGAAAGGTCCTCCTTTTTTTGGAACAGACAAAAAAATTCTTTTCTTGTTTCCAGAAGAAACTACATTTTTATTAAGATTTTTATTTAACAAAGAATTATTATTAATTTTTTCTTTTTCCTTTTCTTTCATTTCTTTTTCTTTTAATTGATTACTCTTAACTAAATTCATCATAGTTTCATCTAATTTTTTTCTAGGGCAATTAGGACCACAAAATTGATGAGAACAATTATGTTTTTTTTTTTCTACTAAATGACAACATTGACAGAAATTAGTACAAATACCAAAAGGTAATTTTGCAATTTTTCTACATTCTCTATTAATTAATTTCATTTTTTTCAAACGAGAAATTTCATTTTCTAAAGCTTCAATTTCATGTAATAAAACAAATTCATTTGATTTTACATTATTACTAAAAATCCATCTTAAATGATATGGTAAATAATTACCTTTATATTTTTGAGGACGAAATTTTAAATTTTTTAAAGTGAAAGAAGATTTTAAATCTTCTCTTGGTTTTAATATTTTTCTTGCATCTAAGATATATTTCATTTCTTCTTCTACATCAATGTCCTTTGATAATATATTTTCATCGTCTTTTTTTGTTTTATGAAAATTCTTTGGTTTCTTTCTTTTTTTTCCTAATATATTTGTTGTGTTTATTGGCTTTGCTATTTTCATTTTTTTTATTTAAATAAAAATATATTTTGATAATATTTTAAATAAATGGATTAAATAATAGAAAATATATTATTTTTTTTATTTTTTATTCAAGATTTTTACTTTATTTTTCTTCTTTTCCTTAAAAAGATTTTCATTTATAATCAATAACATGAATTTATTAAATTATTAAATCTTAAGTCAATCATTCAACACTTTCTTTGAAGCTTCTACTTTTTCTTTATTTTTTTAATATAAAAAATTATTCATAACATCAATTTATAAACTTTAATTAAAAAATCAATAATTTATAGCTTACAAAAATAAAAAAATTCATTTATAAATTAATTTAATTCAATCTAAACATTTAAATATTTAATCTTAAAATAATTAATCATATAAAAACAAATAAAATAATTTTAATCCCCAAGTCTAGTTCCAATAAATTTATCAGTTTGTTTCATATAAAATTCACTACTATAAAAACTAGTTTTCCTCTTATGTCTAATATATAAATAGCATCCAAAAATAAGAAAAACAGCAACAATAATAAAAATAAATCCCATGAAAAGAATTTGTATAATATAAGCAGCACTTAATTTATCATTTTTATCTTTATGAATATTACTGGGATTTTTATCATTTTTATTCATAATATCTTCAGGAGTAATATGTTTTCTTTTTTTTTCTTCATCTTTTTTATCATCATCTTTTTTACTTTCTTTATCTTCTGCAAATTCAAATATTTTAGGAGTTTCTGGTTCACTTTTTGCAATTCTAATAACGTTTGTTGTTGAATAAAAACCAATTTGTTGATTTTGATAATCATATACCATATGAAAGAATCTAACTATTGGTCTTCCTAAAGTAAAATGTTCAAAATTTTGTTTATGATAAAATATAAATTCATATTTATTATTTTGTTCATTTTTAATATATAAATTTTCCTTTGTTAATTTCATTCCCCAATCTCCAAATACTAGTGTTAATGTTGGTGAATTTGATGGTATTTCTTTACATGAGACAACATCATATCTTCTATCTTTTATTGTTTCACATATTTTTTGATTAAGTAAATCTTTAAAATAAGTTTGTACTAATGTATTAAAAAATGTAGATGGAACTAAAGCTCTATTTCTATATGAAAAGAAAGAAACTAAATTTTCTCCTTCAATTGAAATATTATCATTATCATTAATTAAAGCTTTTGTTATTGCACATTCCCATTTTCTATTTTTATATCTTTCCCCATTTTTAATTTTATCTAAAGCATTACATCTTCCATAATTTTTATAATCATTAACAATATTCTTAGGTATTTCTCCAAAAGAAATTTCTCCTTTATCACTGGTAGTAAAACTTTGAGTAAAAACTTTATGAGAAATAATTTTATTATTATATAATTGATCAATAAAAGAATAATCTCTTTCATAAGAATTAGCCATATAACCTAAACCAATCATCCCTTCATAACCATAATAAACATTAGATTCAGTAGCAATGATAAATTTTTGTCTTGTAATTTTTTTATTATTAATATATAAATCATCTCTTCCTGTGAAACCAGAAACATATTTTTCTTCATCATAATGTAACGTTATTTGAGTTCTATTAATTTCTATTGTTGAAGTATTTAATAAATTAAATCTTCTTTCTGATTTTACTCCAGATTCATTATTATGAACATCTACTACCCATGTAAAAAATGATTGACCATGAATTACTAATTTTCTACAAGTTGGTTGATTTCCTATACACATTTCTAAACACATTCTTTCTTCTTCGTTTTCTATTACTGGAAGTTGAGGAATTTCTAAAAATGATTTATATGGTAAAGAAGGCTTTTTTATTTTTCTGTTTTCTATTTCAAAAGGAAATTTTAAAGGGTTTTCAAATGTTATGGATATTATTGAAAAGAAAAGAATTTTGGAGAAATTCATTTTTTTTTTGTTTTTTTTTAGTTTTTTATTTTGATTTTTATTTTTATTTTTATTATTATTATTATATTTTATTTTTTATTTTTGGATTTTTTATTTATGTAAAATTGTCATTTTTATGATTTAGAAAAGGAAATTAAAAATAAAAATGTTCATTTATTTATATGCCAGTGAATTGTTCATTTATATTATTTTTTTTATGCCAATTCTATGGATTATTGAAATTATTCCAGAAAACGATGATAAAAATGCTGATTTAATAAATTATTGTTTAGATTCAATAGGATATATGTCCATGTTTTTTTGTTATATCGTTGAAAACAATTTTTTAAAAAGAAAAGTACAACCTCAAATTATTGTTTTTAGAGATTCAACATTATTAACTAATAAAAATAAAAATAAAGAAAAACCTTTTGCTTTTAAATTATTAGGGTGCGCATTAATCTTTTATATTTGTTATTTGTATCTTAGATTTAAGTTTATGGAATTGATTGAAATTGCATATTCATCAGATATATTTTTTTTTTTTTTAATAAATGGATTTTTTTTTCAAAAAAAAATATTTTCTCATCATTATTTATCAATTTCAATTCATATTATTTTATTTGTTATAACATTTTTGAAAGATAAGAGTTCAAATTTAATATTAACAATAATGAAAATGATAATAATAAGTTATAGTTTCGCTTTTTCAATATTGTTGATCAAATATATTAATACCATATATTTTGTCAGTGTTTTTCTTATTTTCAGTATTTATGGTATAATATCTTTTATAGTAACCTTAATATATATAATTTATAAACAAATTAAATTTGAAATCAATCTATTACTTATACTACATTTGATAGTATCAATATTATATTCTGTTTTATTAACACAAAGTATATACAAATATGGAGCGCTTGAAACTTTTTCTTGTTACTATTTTTCTCTTTTTTTATTAAAAGAAATCAAAGACATTTATGATGGGAAATTTGACCCAATCGATTTATTAATACGATTTTTTTTCAATGTTTCAATAATGATATATTTAGAAATAATTGAATTGAATTTTTTAGGATTAAATTATAATTTGCAAAAAAACATTAGTAATAGAGCTGAAAAAGAAAATAAAGATATTCGTCTCACAGATTTAAGTAATAGAAACACAAATATATCGAAAATAAATAGAGATAGTAATAGAGATAGCAATAGAGATAGTAATAGAGATTCCAATAGAGATAGTAATAGAGATAGTAATAAAGATAGTAATAGAGATAGTAATAGAGATAGTAATAGAGATAGTAATAGAGATAGTAATAGAGATAATAATATTGAAATTGGATTAATAGACCATAAGAATAATAATTAAAGTTATTTAAATATTTATTTTTTTATTTAAAGTTTAAAAAAAATTAAAAATAATTTCCTTCAAAAATTATAATTTTAAACAAAAAATCTATAATGTGTATGACTTAAATTATTTCCAAAATCTCTTATAAAAAAATAAAGAGGTCATAAATAAAATTAAGTTAATAAATAATTATATAATATATGATTAATGAAATTTACCTGAGTCTTATATTTATTAAAATAATAAAAAGTTTATTAAAATCTTCAAAAAAAAAATTATTATGAAAATTTTAATTTATATTAAAAATAATTGATTTAATAAAAGGTAATAAAGAGAAAAAAAACGAAATAATAGAGATAATCATATTATCAATTAATGAACAACTAGAATTTTTATTTATTTTTATATAAAGATTTTTTTTGAAATAAAGTTTTAAATTTGTTTCATAATAATTTTATTAAGTTTAAAAAAATAATTAAAATAATTTATCTCCTTTGAATGAGAGTGGAGATTCTATTTTATTTATAGTAAAAATTATAATTTTAATTATGAAATAAATATATTTTTCCAAATAAATATCGAATAATAAAAAATCAGACATTTTTCTGAAATAATTACCATTAAAAATCAAATAAAAAAATCAAATTTAAATTTTATATAATCATCAATAAATCAAAAAATTATTTAAAAAACGAAAAAACAATCCCACTAAATAATATTTTAAAAAGTTTCCATAACTATTATTATTAATATTAGTAGAATTAATATTGGTATTTCCATTAGTATCACTATCAGCTGCAGCTTGTCCTTTATAATGTTTAGTAGGAGAAGCTGCATTTGCTAAATTAATATTATCATTTTTATTTGTTTCAGTTGAAAAAACACCAGAAGAAGCAGCAGTTTTAGATGGAATTTCTTGGAGAATATATCAACCACTTCTGTGGCTCCGTTATTTTGTACATGTTATTACATAAGTATATCCACTATTATCCATACAAGTATTTGTACAACTTCCTAAAGATGCTGTCTTATCTGTTTTATTTGAAGCCTCATTTCCAGCTATTTTTAAATAATTATTGACAAAACTTATACCAGTGAGAGCTACGCTAGAGGTATATGTTATTTTTGCTATTGTTTTTTTTGTTGAATCATTTTACACTTCACAATTTGTTAGAGTAAATGTTGTTTGAGATGAATAAGCAATTAATAATAAAGATATATCATTGTTAAGGGTTTCATTTAATTTTTTTTATACTTTGAACCTCATAAATTGTTGACATTTTACTTATTTTAGATTATTAGTTTACCATCAAGTTTTATTAAGTTATTTTCATTAGAAAGTACTATATATATATTTTTTTTCATAAAATAATATTTTTTAAAAATATTATTGAAGATTGAATGTCAATCACAAAGGTAAACTGGAAATTGATTTTATCCATATATTTGGGTAATCTATTCTCAAAATATTTTTAATCATTTTTTATAATATAAAAAATAAAAATAAATTTATATTTAATTATTTTTATATAAATTTCTTTTTTTATTCCTTATTTCACAAATATCTCTCATTAAATTGGATCATTATTTTTATTTTATTATCATATGATATTAAAATTATGGTTATTAAATCTGAATAGTAGGAATTTATTTATTTTTCATTGAAAAATCATTTTTTTGAAATGAGATATTACGTTGAAGTCATTTATTTATTATATTTGATTTTTACCTATTTTGAAGTGTCATTTTTGATTTTTGTATTTTATTTTTGTTTCATGACCTTATTTCTTTTATTATATTTGATTATTATTTTAATTTTTAATTGTTTTCACTTTAATTTTCAAACAAATAATTTTAATATTCTTATTATTTTATATTTTCTCTAATTAAAACCAATATATTAATATAAAAATTCCTTAAAAAACATTAAAATAAAATAAATATAAATAAAAAAAATGTCTAAAATTTATTTCTTTTTCCTCTATTTAATATCAATAATCCCAATAATAAAAAGTATTGAGTGTGGGAATGAAACTCCAAAAACAAGATATGATTGTTTAAAGAATTCAACATCAAATGAAAGATGTTGTTTTCATAATTCTAATTCTACTACAAAATGTAAATTAATTAAATTTGAAGAAGTATCAGAAAATGAAAATTATGATTGTGGAGCAAAAGATTTAGTATATCAAGAATATGATTTTTCTCAATATCACCCTAATCAAGATTCTGTTTCTTCACAAATAAATTTTATTTCTTGTGGAAAATTAAAACCTTCTAAAAAAAGTCAATGTACTAAATATTCTCAAATTACAAATAGTTGCTGTTTTTTCAGATCTGGAGGAGGCCAAGCTTGCTTTTATATTGGAAAAAAATATACTGGACCTCATAAGAAAATGTATATGAATGGAGATGTTTCTTTTGAATGTTCTTCTATGTTTTTAAAATTATCTTTTTTCATTTTGGGATTTTTTATTTTTATTTAATGTTTTAGCTTATTATTATTGATTTTTTTTTTTGAATTTTAATTGTTTTTTACTTTTTTTTTTGTTTTTTGTTTTGAAAAAAAATTTTTTTTTTTATTAATGTAATAATATATTTAAAATCAAAATTACCAAAATCAAAAAAAAAAAAATAAAAATACTTAAATAAAACTTATAATATTTCAAAAAGACCAATTAAGAATTCATGTTTAACAAAATATACAAAATTGATAAGGTTCTTTTTTATCATCTCTACTAGTAGAAGGCCCTTGAGAATGAACATTTTCATTTTTTCCATCTTTAATTTTATTGATAACATTAAATTCATCATTTTTTTTATTTGCAAATTTTTTATTAGATAATTTATCGAAAGTAAATTCTTCTTGAATAATATTTTTTTTATCATCTATAATAATATTATCTTTTTTTTCTTCTTTTTCTTCTGTTTTATTTTCTTCAGTTTTTTCACTATTTTCACTTTTTTGACTTGATTTATCACTTTCTTCACTTTCTTCATATTCTTTTCCAACTTTTAAATTTTTATCAGTATTTTCTTTAACTTCTTCAGTTTCATTTTCAACTTCTTCAATTGCTTTTTCTTTTTTTAACATTTCTTTTACTAAAGCAAATTCATTTTTTATACTTTTTCTTCTTGCTTCTGAAAATGCTTTTTTTTCTTCTGGATTTTTCTTCTTTTCTGGTTTTATATCTTCAAATTTTGCTCTTAATTCTTTAAATTTAAAATTTCCTCCTAACTGAAAGCTTACACTGTTTCTCTTCTTCTTCTGGTAACTCATTATCTCTTTTGGATCTAACATGTTTGCCATTTTTAAAGATGATCTTTTCGGACGTGATGGAGATAAGGAATCTTTTTTTGATTCTGACATTTTGTTTTTTTATTTGTTAAATAATTTTATATTTTTTATATTTTATTTTTTTTATTTATTTATATATATTATTTTTATTTTTTTTTTTGAAAGAATTTGAATTAAAATATTTAATTTTTCAAATAGAAAATTATCTGATTTTTATATAAATCTTTCTACTTATCAATTAATTTATATATTTTTATATTTTATTAAATGAATTCTTTTCTTTAGGATTTTATTTCCAAAGTTTTTCATATAATTCTCCGGTTCTTTTGTTTTAAATTGACCTTCATTAATTAATTTTAATAATTATTCAGGTTTTTGATTTAATATTCTTAAATTAAGTCACCAAGAGCTCTATTTCTTGAATCTTTATTTTAAACAAACTATTTCAATTTTTAATTTACGATATATGGTCTTTTTTTTCTCCTAATAATATAACTCTATTTTTACTTAAATTAATCTTAATTCGTGAATGATTAAATGAATAATAATTTTCAACATCTAGACAATTAGATGAACTAAAAGGTAATTATTGAATCATTTTTTTGTTTTGTGACATTTTATTTTACTTTAAATAATTGTTTATATTTTATTTTATTGTTAAAAATTTTTAAAAAAATATATTTTTCACATCAAAAATACTTTAACAATTTTTTTTCATAAATTTATCTAATTGATGTTCAAAAGGATTATAATAAACTTTGATATAATTTCTATCTTCTAATGAACTTGGCATTTGTCTTTGAGGAGATTTTGTTGGGTTTTGTCTAGAATTATAATAATCAGCAAGAGCTTTTTTATTTGGAGGTTGAGCTATTAATGCTTTATCATGTCTTAAATTTTTATAAACTTCAGGTTTTTTATATTTGTCTTTATCAAATTCAACATTATTTTCATAAAAAGGCATTTTCTTCAATTCTTCAATAGTAAGTTTTTCTCCATCAGAATTAATAGAATTAATACTATTATTTAAATTATTATTATTTAAATTATCTCCATCAACACAATTATTATTATTATTAACTAAATTATTTTCATTAACATTATTATTTTTATTTTCATTCAGATTATTTTCAATATTTACATTATAAGTGTTATTATTTCCAATAATTTGACTTTGAGCGACTTTAACTTCATTTAAATTATTATTACTTTCTAATTTTTCATTTCCAAAATTAATTTCCTGACTTTTTACAATATCATTCCCTTGAACATTTCCAACAGTATTAATATATCTATTATTTTGAATTTTATTTTTTTCTCTTTCTTCTAAAACACCAGGATATTGATATTTAGGAACAAGAGGATTAAATCTTCTATTAGTATTAATTCCTCTAATTTTAGTATCATGTTTTGCTCCAACAATATCTTCAGCAATGTGTTTTAAAGGTCTTTTCCATTTTAATTGAAATTTCTCAAAAGGTGTTTTAGTATCAGGTTGAGCACCTTCAATATCATCAGTACTATTTCCTTTACCCACACCTACAGTATCAAATTTAGAGAAAGAACAAGGTTTACTTCCTTCAATTTCACCATAGATATATTTTTCACCTCCTCTATATGTAACCTTATATATTGGATCTAATGGATTTGTATGTCTTTTTTCTATTATTTCATTATGCATATTATATTTTGGCTCTTCATCTAAATTTTTCTTTTGATATACATCTCGATAATCTAAATAATTATATATTTCTCCTTTTTTATTTAATTTCTTTAATTTATAATTTTCTTCTTCTTTTTCATTAAATATATTTAAATTATCTCTTTTATCCCATTTTAAATATTTTTTAGGAGTAGCACCTTCAATATCACTTACATCAATATTATCTCTTATAAATTTATTTTTATATTCTTCAACATTTTTCTCAGTGAAAGTAGGTAATTTATATTCAGGACATAAAGGATTTAAATGACGATCGTTTTTAAAACAATGATGACCTTGAGGTTTAGATTTTTCAATATCTCCATTGGATAAAGTAAAATCTGGTTTATTTATATATTTATTTAAAATTGAAGGAGAACTTTTTTCTATATCATTATTTGAATTTGTATATAAAGGTTTATGATTATATATTCCATATTTTTTAGGTGAGGCTCCATCAATATCTAATGAATAATTATTTAAACTATAATCTCTTTTTGTATCAATTTGTTTAAATTTTCTTATTGGGAAATCTGTAGAGTCTAATCCACGATAATAAAATGTATCTTTTTTCTGTAATGTTGGGTAATTATTATATTCTAATATTGAACTATTGTTGTGATTTAATGTTTGTGAAACTGAAACAGACATTTATTTTTTTAATTTAATTTTTTTTTTAATTATTTATTTTTTTGGTGATTTTGTTTAGAATTTTTATCATATATTTATTGATTATTTATGAATTTATTATAAGTTAAATTTTAATTCTTTGAGTTATGGAGTTTGAAATCGAAAGATTGAAAAATCAACAAATGTCTTTAAATAATGATAATATTATTTTTAGAGAAGATATAAATAGATTAACTGAGTATAATAGGCATTTGGAAGATGAGTTAAATTTACAAAGAAATAGAAATTTTGATTTAGCAAAAGAGAATGATAAATTAAATAAAGAAAATTTATATTTATCAAAATTAGTAGATACTACAAATAATAAAATTGCCCAAATTAAATTTAAAGAAAATCAAATGATTGAAAATATAAACCAAAAAATGTTATCTGAAGAAAGATTAAAAAATTTAGAAAATGAATTAAATAAATTAAGAGAAATAAAAAATAAAAATGATTATGAACATCAAAGATTAATTTTTTGTTATAATGATTTAAAAGATAAAAATGAATGTGATGAAAGACAAATATTATTATTACAAAAAGCTCAAGATAATAAAGTTACAGAAATAGAAAATAAATTAACAAATATGTTGTTAGAATTAGAAAACTTAAAAAAAGAAAATTTAAATTTAAGAAGTGAAAATGAAGATTTAAGGAAAAATATTGAAAAAGTTAAAATTCAAAAAGATAATTTAAAAGAAAAATATACTAAAGAAAAAGTAGATAATGATGTTCTATTAAAAGAAATTTCAGATATTAAAAATCAATTTGAACAATATAAAAATGATTTATATGAACAAGAAATGAGGAAATTACAAGAAGAACAAATTAGAAAAAATAGAATTGAAAGTAAAATTAAATTAGTAAATGAATTACAAAAAAGAATTAAAAATTATAGAAATTCAAGACCAAAAAAAATAATCGAAGAAAATATTTAATTTAATTATTTTTTTTTTAATCAAATATTATTTAATTTTTAATTTAAAAAACATAATAATTAAATTGTTTTTAATTAATGAAAACGAATAAGAAAAAACCTGTTTCTACATATGTAAAAATATTTCAAGAGAAATTAAAAAAAGAAGAAGATTTAAAAGATAAATCAAATATTTCTCCACATATGAAAGAAGAACATCATGAAGTTAAAGATGATAAAAATATTGTTTCACAAAATAAAAATAACAATAATAATAATACTGATTTACAAACCAAAAAAGGAATAAATTTTGATGAAATTAGTGATTGGGGAGCACCTGAAATAAGTAAAGTTAATAATGAAAATAATAAAAGTGATAATCAAAATATTCAAATTAATGATAATAATAATAATTATAATATAGGAAATGATAAAATTGAAAATAATAATATGATAAATATTGATGATACTTATGGTAGAAATAATTTTGGGAATCAAGTTCAAAATAATAATATAAATAATATTGAAGATGAATTTATGTCTGATATAAGGAATAATGAAATGGATAATCAAATTTTGATACAAGATAAAAATTATAATAACAATAATTATCAAAATATGAAAGAAGATTTTAAACCATTAAATCAATATGTAAATAATGATAATATACAATATCAAAATAATTATAATAATATTAATAATGAAAAAATGAATGGTGAGAATAATTTAGAAAATATAAGTTTAAATGCTTCAAACCTAACAAAAAATATGAACAATGATAATAATAATTATGATAAATTTGATTTATCAATGAATACAAATAATGAAATCAATCCAAATAATGAAATAGGTAAAAAATTAGGAAATGAATTTAAAGTAAATATAAGTCAAATAAAAAAAGAATCAGAAAATTATGAAAATAACATAAAACAAAATAGTTTAGAAGATGATATAAATACAAAAGCACATGAAGATATAATGAAACAAGCTGAAAAAGAAAATGATATTTTAATGAAACAATTTGATGATTTAGAAAAAGAAGCTGGGATATCAAATAATAAAAATAATAAAAATAACAATAATAAAAACAATCAAACTGGAAAATTTGGAGTTCAAAATGATAATAAAATTAATGATAAAAAAATTAAATTAAAAACAAAAGAAATTAAACAAAATATTAAACCACCTTCTAATCAAGGAAATGTTGTAAATATGGGTCAAATTGATAATTTAAATCCTCAAATTAAAATGATAAATGTTAATCAAAATGAAATATCAAACAATCAAAATTATAATTTTAACTCAGGAACTTTTAATCCAAATAAACAAAATTATACTCAAAATATTCCTCAACAAATGAATAATAATACAATAATAAATGATATTCCTCAATATATAAATAATAATGTAATAAATAATAACATTCCACAACAAATGAATAATAATATAATAAATAATAACATTCCACAACAAATGAATAATAATATAATAAACAATAATCAAATATATCAAAATAATAATGTTATATATCCTCAAATGCAATTTCCTAATCAAAACCAATTTAATCAAATTCCTTCTTATCCTTATCAATCTCCTTATATTCAAGGTCAAATACCATATAATCTTAATCAACAAATTCCTCAATATAATATGCAAAATATAAATTATAATACTACAAATAATAATGTAATCTATCAAATGCCAGAAGGTCAAATAATAGATAATACTAATTCAAAAGTTAAAAGACATATCAATTACAAACCTAAATCACTTAAAGAATATAAAGAAAAATACATCAATGATAAAGATATTAATAAACAAAGAGGAGGTTTAGGGCCAAATATAGGAACTAAAGAATGGGATGAAAGGGAAAAAGTTAAAAATAAAGTTAAGGAATATAGTCAAAAAATAAAAGGAATAAATGAAGAACATAATATTAAAAATAATATGAAATATAAGAAAGATGACATCATTAAAAATCAATTATATGATTCTTTTAATGAAAATGCTGATATTGAAGAAGAAAAAAAATTAACGGATGAAGAAATTACGGTGAATCAAAATTTAGAAAATGAAACAAATAATGATAATTACAATAAAATAGAAGTAAAAGATATAAAGAATGAAAGTAGAATGAATTTTTTAAGAAAACTAGCTCAAAAAAATGAAGAAAAAAGAAATCAAAATAATAAAAAGAAAAAAAAAGAAGAAGAAGAATCTGAAAAAAAATTAGGTAAAGTTTATACAACATTAAAACCAACTTCAAAGCAAAAAAATAGACAAAATCAGCAATATCAAACTCCATTTGATATAAAGAAAATAAAAGATAATGAAATAAATGAAAGAGAAAAAAAGAAAAATAAAAAAATAAATTATGAAGATGATATAACAAAACAATTTATGCAAAATATACCAAATGAATATAATGGTTTAGTTAAAGATAATAAAGGAAATTTAGTAATTAATCCTACTGGAGAAATAGAACATCTTTTACAAACAAATAAAGTGTTTAATGCAAAAGTAAACCAAATAAAAGATTATATAAATCACATGAAATAAATATAAAAAAAACAAATCAAACTTTTATAACTTATTATCAGATATAAATAAAATAAAATAAAAATTAAAATTAAAAAATAATTATTTTTTTTTTAAATAATTAAATAATTATTATTTTTATTAATCAAGATATACCCAAAAGAAAATATCATTTAAAAAAAAAATGTCTCAAGAAGAAAATGCTCAACAGCCTCAAGAATTGAACCGTAAATTTTTTTCAACAGAATTAAAGTTATTTGGTAAATATCCATATTCAGAAGCAGTGAATGAATTAAGTGTGACAGAATTAATGGCAATAAACACTCCAAAATCAAATATAATAGTTCCACATACATCAGGTAGATATCAAGTTAAGCGTTTTAGAAAGGCCACATGTCCAATAATAGAAAGATTAACAAATAGTTTAATGTATCATGGTAGAAATAATGGTAAAAAATGTTTAGCAATAAAGATAGTAAAACAAGCATTAGATATAATAGCATTAGTGAAAAATAAAAATCCAATTAGAGTTGTTTTAGATGCTGTTTCTGTTGCAGGACCTAGAGAAGATTCTACTAGAATTGGTACTGGAGGTACTGTTAAAAAAACTGCTGTTGATGTTTCTCCTTTAAGAAGAATTAATATTGGGATTTATCTTATCACTTGTGGTGCCAGAGATGCTAGCTTTAGAAGTAGTAAAAATATTGCTGAATGTCTTGCTGATGAATTAATGGCTTGTGCAGATGGAGGAAATTCTTATGCTTTGAGAAAAAAAGATGAAATTGAAAGAGCTGCTAAAGCTAATCGTTAAGAAAAATTTATTTTATTGGAGTTTATTTTAATTTAAAATACACATATGCTTTTTTATTTTTTGATTTTTTTATTTTGGGATTTTTTAATCAAAATGATAATGATTTTTTTTTGTTTTTTTTATGGATATTTTTATATTTTTTTTTAATTTTAATTTTTATTTTTTTAATTCCTTTTTATGCAACACATTTTTTAAGTAAGAATTTTGTATGAAATAATTAATATTTTATTTAATGTTATTCATAAAAAATAATAAATAAATTAAAAAATTTTATAACATATCATTAAAAATTGTCCCTTTCATCATTAAACTCTCTAAGAAATTCACTATCATATTTTTTCTTTTTGCATCTAATTAAATTATAAGCTTGATTTAAATCTTTTGGTATTATAATATCTTTAGATGTATCTCTTTTATTTTTTAAATTAAAATCATTCAATTTTTTATTTTTAAAATTTTTATAAAAAAATAAATCAGAATCATAATTTTCATCTAATGAATTGGAAAATTTTTTATTACTTTCATTTAAAATTTTAATTTTTCTCATTGTTTTTTTTTTATTATCAATATATGAATCAATAAAATTATTAGATAAATTAAATTCTTTTTTTGGTATATCTAATATATCTTTTTCATCTTCTTCAGAATCTTTTTTTTCTTTTTTTAATATTTTTGTCACATTAAAAAACATTTTATATTTATTTTTTATTTTATTATTTTTATTTTCTTCTTCATTTTTATTTTTTACAAATTTTTTTACCCAATCTTTAAAAGATATATCTTTATTATCATAATCATCTTTTGTTAAATTTAATTTTAAGCTATTATTTAATATTCTTTGATATGTATTACTTTTACCTAATTTAAGTAAACAAATTAATTCTTGATCATTTAAATTAACTTTATTTTTATGTAAATAGTTTAAAACTAATCTACTGAAAAATTCTTGTTTATGAAATAGATTAATGAAATAAATAAATTTTTCAATTTTTACTTCAGTAGATAAATTATTACTATTTCTATTATGAATATAACTTAAACTTGAAGAATTTGTTAATCTTAATTTATTTTTTGAAAATTTATATTTATAAATATCATTATAACTTTGATTCATTTTTTTATAACTAATTGTATTTGGAAATACAAGTTTTTTCCTAGTTTCAAATTTAACTGAATTTAATTCATTATCAGAATTATTTTCTTTTTTACTTTTGCTTCTACTAAAGCTTCTCCCATCATAAGAATGTAATAATTTTCTTATTGTAGGAATATTTTCAGGCTCTGCTTTAATATTTATTTTTTTTGATTGATTCAGAATATTATTTTCTGATGATGTATAATTTGAATCTTCTATATTATTCTTTAAAAACTTTGAATCATTTGATATTTTAATAAAATTATTTTTATCTCTTTTATTTAAATCATTGCTTTCTTTTTTTTTTAATTTTAATTCTTCAAAATTTGATGGATTCTTTTTTTGTAAATCTCCAGTTTCTACAAATGAATTATCTTTGCTATTTTTAGAGTAATTTTTGTTTTTTTTATTATTATTTATTTTATTATAATAAATATTATTATTATTATTGTTATTATTATCTTGTTCTGAAATATTATCTTCATCTTTAAATATTTGTTTATCACTTTGATGAAGATTAATTAATTTGGTATTTTTATTATTTTTTTTAATTTTGTTATTTTTTGTATTCATTTCATTTGTCAAATTTATTATTCCATATTCATCACTAACTTCAATTGCATCTTCTGTTTCTGAAATATTAGGTTTATTTTTTATTTTATTGAGAAAATTTACATTATTTAAATGATTTGGTATTGTTTCATCTTCTTCTGCATTTATTTTCATTGATTTTTTTGGATATTTGGTTTTATTTTCATTATTTATTATATTATTATTTAATAGTATTTTCTTTTCTTTTTCTTTGTTTTCATTATTATTCTTTTTTTTTGAATCAATTTCAGGTTCTTCTTTTTTTTTAATATTTTGATTTTTATTATTTTTTATATTATTTTTAATTACGTTACTAATACGTTGATATCGACTTTTATTATTCATAGAATTAATTTTATTTGCTTTACCATCATTTAAATTTATTAAATAATTTTTATTATTTATTGAATTTTTGCTATTATTTAATATATTCTTATATGAATTATCATTTTTGAGTGAAATACTTTGATTAAAAGATTTTTTTGAAGAATTTTTACTTGAATTTAAACCATTATTTAAATTCTTATTTCTATTATCTCTAACATCATAAGTATTATAATTGTCATGAATGTTGTTATAATTATTTGCTTTGATATTATTCTTATTATTATTATTATTAAAGTTATTCTTATTACCTTCATTCAAAGATTTTTTTGAAATTATGTTGTTTTTATAATTCCCATAATTTTGAATATCACCTTTTCTTTTTTTTAAAATTTTATTCATTATTTCTTCAGAATTTTTTGAAATTTCTTCTTCATTTTGAGGATTGTTCATATTTTTAGAACTTTTTTTTTTTTTATTTTCATCAAAAGAACTTCTATTCAAATTATTACTTGAATTACTTGAAGAAATAGAACTTTTTATTAATGAAGAATTAATGGAGTTATTATCATTTATATTATTTTCCTTTTTATTATTATTTTTATTCTTTTTTGTTTCATTAATTGACTTATATTTATATAATTCTTGAGGATAATTTTCTTTAGGAAATTGAATAGGAAATTCTTCTTCTTCATTATCTAATTCATTTGTTAAACTATGATTATTTGGTTTGTCTTCATCTGAATAATACATATTTATTTCTTTTTCATTTTTTTTATTTATATTACCTTCTTTTCTATCTTTTAAAATTAAATTATTTTCATCATTATACATTTGAAAATTATTTAACAAAGGGTTATTATTTCTAAAAGAATAAGGTTTAACATCATCATTACCTTCACTGTTATAACAATAATTATAATTTGGATTTAAATAATAATGATTATCATTTATTTTTCTATTTCCACTTTTACTTTTTTCCAAAAGATATCTGTATTTTTTTTCTATATCTTTTTCTTTATCTTTTTGAATTGAATTTGAATTTCCAATTTTTCTTTTGAATCTTTCTGAATGATTAACTAAAGGACTTCCAAATATACTTCTTATTTCATTATTATTTGGGGAATTATAAATATATTTTTTTATTTTATCTTTATTAATTTTTGAAGTATTATTTGAAGTTTCAATTAATTTTATTTTATTTTTCTTAATTTTTTTATCTTCTCTTCCTATAATTATTGTAGCTCCATTTTCTAATATCATTCGATTGATATTTTCTTCTTTTAATATAGGTCTATAATTATGATTATCTTTCATATTGTTTTTTGGAGATTTTATTTTAAAATTATTTCTTATTTCATTACTATATGCAATTTCTCTTTCTTTTCCTGGACTATAATAATTATTACTATTACTAGTATTATAATTATTATAATCAATGTTATTATTATTTTTATCACAATTATTATATTTATTTTTAAATTCTTTTTCATCACTCCTGATATTTAAATTTGATTCAGGGTTAAAATTTTTTTTTAATTTTTTTCTAGTTAAAGCTCTTAATTGACCAATAAAATAAAAAAATATATTTTTCCTTCTTTTTTTATTTCTTTTCATATAATAAAACACTTCCATTTGTTTAAAGAAAATTTTAGCCAAATTTAAATTCCTATCATCAAAATTCCCATTAATTTTATGTTTAAAAGTGAAATTATTATTACTATAATTATTTCTTATATTATTATTAACATTCCCATTAATATCATTTCTATTTTGTAAAATTTGTTTCCACCACCTTTGAATAGTTAAAGCTGCTTCATTTAAAAAAATAAAAATTCTTTGTCTTTTATTTTTTAATAAAATTCTAAAATCATTTTTAAAATTTTTATTAGGAAAACCATGAGTATATTCAAATCTTCTTAACATAACAGCAGATCTTTCAGCAGAAGATAAATCTTGTATTTCTTTATCAGATTTCATTAAAATTCTACTTTTACTTGGAATTGGAGTTAATTTTAATCTTTCACTTATTAAATCATCTTCTTCAGGATATAAATAATATAAATTATTTTCTTTTAATTTTTGTTCTATATGATTGATATATGAATCTATTTCATTAATGTAATTTTCTATTGATATATCTTCATATGATTTATTCCCTTCTAATTTTAATCCTTCATCATATTTATTTTTTTTAAAGTAATTTCCTAATTTTTTCTGGTTTTTCATATATATTTTTTTTAAGTATGTTGGAGAAGAATTTCTCCTTCTTCCTTTTGGATATAATTTATTATAATTTTTTTTGCTTTTTAGATAATTATTTATTAAATCTTTATAATTATTTTTACTTGTTAATGATTTAGGATGAGATTTTACTTTTATTTCTTCTGATAAATAATTATTTTGGCGAGATGGAATTATTATATTTTGTGGATTTGAAAATAATTTTTTCCTATTGTTTTCAAATATTGAAGTCATATTTTATTAATTGTTTAATATTATGTATTGTTTAGTATATTTTAATTTATAGAAATTTTATTTTTTTGAGACTCAAATTATGATTTTAATTTAAAAAAAATGAATAATTAAAATGATTTTTTTTCGAAAAATTCGAAATTTTCTTTATAAACAAGAAACATTTTATAAAAAAAAAACAAATTCTCTAAAAAACAAAAACATTCAAAAAAACAAATAAATTAATTTAATTATTTAATATTAAATTTAAAATAAAATGAGTTTAATAGAAGATTACCCAAATATATTATCTCAGTATGAAGTTAAAGGTACAATTGGAAAAGGTACATTTAGTAAAGTAAAATTAGGAATAAACAATCAAACAAAAGAGAAAGTGGCAATAAAAATATTAGAAAAATCAAAAATAAAAAATAAAAATGATTTTACAAGAATAAAACGGGAAATACATATATTAAAAAATTTTTCTCATATAAACTTAATAAAAACATATGAAATAATAGAAAATGCAAATTATCATTTCATAATAATGGAATATTGTAAATATGGAGAATTATTTAATTATATAATTCAAAAAAAAAGATTATCAGAAAAAGAAGCATGTTATTATTATTATCAATTAATTAATGGTTTAGAATATATTCATTCAAATGGAGTAGTTCATAGAGATTTAAAGCCAGAAAATTTATTAATATCAAAAGGTAATATATTAAAAATAATTGATTTTGGTTTATCTAATTTTTATAATGGAGATAATTTACTAAAAACTCCTTGTGGAAGTCCTTGTTATGCTTCTCCAGAAATGGTTTCAGGAAAAAAATATAATGGTTATTATATTGATGTATGGAGTACTGGAATTATTTTATTTGTTATGTTATGTGGTTTTTTACCTTTTGAAGATAAAAATAATACTATTTTATTTAAAAAAATTGAAGAATGTAAAGTTCATTATCCTAAATTTATTTCTAAAATTGCTAAAAATTTAATGAAAAATATTTTAGTTAATGACCCTTATAAAAGATTCACTATATCTGATATTAAAAAACATTCTTTTTATTTAAAAGGAAAGGAAATTTTTAAAAAAATTCATCCTGAATTATTTTTCAATGAAGTTTATAGTTCTCTTGAAATTAACAGGAATAATTATAATACTGATAGAATAATTGGTAGTGATTATTTATTTGATACTTATAAAAGATGTTCTACTCAAGGGAAAATTGAAAATTCTAAATTAAATGGTGAAAGAAATTATATTAATAGTAAACCTGTAAAAATTAATATTGATTATAAGAAAGTGGAAAAAAAATATGAACCATATGAAATTCATACTTCTGAACATAAAAATAATAAAGAAAGTTTAATAAAAGATTTGGAAAAATTAATTAATTCACATAAAATTTATTATAAAACTATTAATTTTCATGGTTATAATACAATTAACACTCAATCAAATAATTTAGAGATTTTAAATGATGAATTTACTGAAAAATACAATATAGAGTCTAATTCAAATGATTCTATAGACAAAAATGATAAAATACCTAATAAGCAAAATTCTTTAAAAAAATATTTTAATTTACAATTTTCAGATAATAAAAAAGATTATAAGTATACCTCTATTACTACAAGAAGTAAATTTGATAAAATGTATAATGAAGAAAAAATAAGTAGAAAAAATAATTTATCTTATAATAGAAACCCAACAAATTTTGAATTATATGGAAATGATATTAAAAAAATTAAAGGAATTAATCCATATAATAATATCAATAAATATAAATATAATAGTGGGCAAATTAAATATATGGATGATATATCTAATTTAGATTCAATTATTAATAATCAAAATGAAGAAAAATTAACTGAAAAATATATTACTAATTCTATTTATTCTTTAGAAAATTCAATAAATAAAACAAAATCAAATTCGAAAATTATTGGAAATAATACAATTAATATCAATTCTATTTTCCACACAAAATATTGTAAAAATATTAATAATAGTGATGAATACAATAAAAATGTAATTAATACTTACCAAAGTGAAATAACTAAAAATATAAATGATTTATTTCAAAATAAAAAATCATCTAATATTGTTTATAGAAATAAACCAAATTTAATTTATAATAAAACAGAATTAACAACAAGTCAAGATACAGGAATTGAAACTCAAGTTATAGAAACAAAAAAAACATATCCCAAAAAATATATAATGAATTTAAGAGTAAATAGGTATAATGGAGAGAAAAAAACAAAGAAAATAAATTTAAATATAGAGAATTTATTTCATCATAAAGGAAATATTTTTGAAAGTAATAATCTGAATCTTAATAAAAATACTAACATTAATCAAAATAACAATCATAACTCTAATAATAATAAACATAAAAATCAAATTAATCAAAATCTAAATTATATAAATCCTGAAAATTTAAATAAAAAGAATAAAAATAAACAATATATTAAACAATTAAACCACCCTTTATTGAAATTAGGAAATAAAGCTTATACAAAAATGAATAGTGCTTTAGTTGCTTCAGCAAAATTTGATACTAAATTAAAAGAATTAACTTATACTTTGAATAATTTAAAAAATCAAGTTCAAGGTATGAGGAAATCTAATATATAATTTTTTACATTTATTTTTAAAAGAAATTAATATATTTTTGTAATATAAATTATAAATTTGATATAAAATAACTAAATAATAATATATTAAAAAATAAATATATTAATGTTTTATTATTGCCATAAAAAGATAAATACCCATATAGAACATAATTATAATAACTATAAAAAAAATTTTTCATAAATTATGAAATGTTTTTACTTATTATAGAATTATAATATCTTCTTTATAGATTTTCTTCTGAATTTAATAATCCTTTCTAATTTAAAATTATTATTTTGTGCGTTTTATAAAATAAATCAATTTTCTATATTATATTTTAATATATTAACAAAATATTTTTTTGAAATTGAAGATAAATAAAAAATTTTTTAACCGAGATTTTCAAGAAAACAATATAATATTTATTAAATCTATTAAAATACCTTTCTGAATTTTAATTTCATATTAAAATTATAAAAAAATACCTTATAAAATAATTATGTTTATATAGTATTTCAAATTTAATTTACAGTTAAATTAAATAAATAAAATTATAATTATTATAATATATATAATATTCTCTTCAATGAAGACAAAGACGAAAAAAAACAAACAAAAAAGCATAACAAAAAATAATATCCTTTATTTAGTTTTAAATCATAATCCACCAAAAATCAAATTCCTAAAAATCTCAAATAAAAAATCTAAAATGTTATAATCCCTTAAAAACTAACAATAAATTATAATATTATAAAAACATAAATAATATATAATTGATGTTAATTAAAATTTAATAAAAAAACGAAATGAGAAAATTACACATATATATATTATCTTCATTCCTAATTGTTTCATTAGCAACAATATTAGGAACAAATTTAAAGCATGACTTATATACATTATTTCAAGCAGCATCAAGAATGAAAACTTCTCATGAAGACTACAAATTATTTCCAAAAATCAATTTAATAGGAAATCCAAATTTAAAAAACATTCCCCGTAAATTAATATCATATGACAAAGAAAAATATAACTTTAATAAAAAATATCACATAGAAACATTAATGATATTAAAAGACAATAATATAATAGTAGAAGAATATTATAATAAAAACACGGAAAAATCTCAATTTAATTTATTTAGTGCAACAAAAACAATAATATCATTTGCAATAGGAATATTACAAGATAGGAATTTATTAAATATAAATGATTTAGTATCTAAATATTTAGATTGGTCACCTTTTAAAAATGCAACAATTAAAAATGTTTTAGAAATGAGTTCAGGTTATTCTGATCCTTTAATTCATTGGTATCTTGATATGGCATTTGATTATTTTGCATATAATTTAACTGATAGATGTAAAAATTATCCTGTAAATGATAAATTAATTCCAGGAACAATGTATCGTTATTCTAATTTAAATACTCAAATTTTAAGTGAAATTATTAAAAAAGTTTCAGGAATTGAAACATATAAATTTATTCAATATAATTTATATAATTATATTGCTAAAAATAATGCTATTTGGAGTACTGATAGAGTATATAATATTAAAGCTTTTTGTTGTTTATTTTTAAATACTGAAGATTTCTTAAGATTTGGTAAATTAATTTTAGATAAAGGAAAAGTTGATGGAAAGCAAATAATAAGTGAAAAATATATAAATGATATGTTTATTCCAAATGATGAATTATTTGATAGTGAATATCCAGAAGAAAAAAATGATTTTTATGGTTTACAAGCTTGGACTATGATGATAGATGGTGTTAAAATGGATTATTTTTGTGGTTTACAAGGACAATATACTTTTGTTTTTGAAGATTATAATATGGTTGTTACTATGTTTGCAACTGATGAAAAAGCTGGAGGAAGAACTTATAATCAACCTATTCAAAGAAAAATTGTTAGAGAGATTAAAGAAATGTTAGGTTTGAAATAATTGTTTTTTGATTTTTCGAAAATATTATTAGAGATCGTTTATGATTTTATTGTTATATATTTTTTGGTATATATAATTAATTGAAAAGGTGTAATTATTTTTTATATATTTCTTTTATTTATTTGGGAGTTTTTATAGATTTTTTAACTTATTAAGTTTTATTGTCAATAAATTATTTTAATATAATTCTTTTTTTTTATTTATTTTAAAATAGAAAGTGGGATAAATTTAAACTAATAAAATGAAGAATATATATTTTATCACTTTTTTATTTGATTTGATAATAGGAAAAGAAATAAAATTTAAACTAGAACAAACTTTTGGAGATTATTATATTAATTTAGGAAATAAATATTATATTGACACAGAAAATTTTTTTATAATATCTTCAAAAATAAAATCAAAACAAGAAATAATTGATCCAAATTATAATATAGAATATAAAGAGACAAAATATATAGGTCAATTAATTGAAAGTGAAATTTTTATTAATAATAAAACAAATTTTAGATTAAAAATGATATCAATAAATAATAACGGTGAAACTGAAATAAACAAATTAGGATTAGGTTATGAAGGAGATTCAGAAGAAAATAAATATTCATTTATTAATCAATTATATGAACAAAAATTAATTACAAGGAAAATATTTACTTTAAATTTAAATAAATCTTTTCTTGAATTTGGTTATTTTCCTAATTATAAAGAAGAAAACATAAATTATGGGAAATGTTCGTTAATAAAAAATATTAAATATGATAATCAATATTTCCCAAATAGAAATTGGCAATGTAAATTTAAAGGTATTTTCATAGGAAATAAAAAAAATAAATTAATTCCAATAGAAGAAAAATATTCTACAATAACATTATTATCATTTAAATATCATGAAATAATTAATATTCCATTATCATTATTTAGACAATTAGAAGAAAATTACTTTAAAGAATTATTAATACAAAAAAAATGTGTTATTACTAATAGATTCGATCATTTAGTTTTTGCATGTAATGATACAAAAAATATTAAAAATGATATTTATTTATCTTTTGGAAATTGGGCAATGAAAATTCCAAAAGAAAGAATTTTTTATAAACAAGAAATTGGCTGTTTTGATATTAATGATTATGTTTCTATTTTTCAATTTGATATTAAAAATGGTGATTCTCTTATTATTTTAAATACTAAGATAATGGAAGAATTTGTTATTTTATATGATTATGAAAATAAAGAAATTGGATTTTATTCTGAGAAATATATTAGTAAAGTAGATAATAATATAATTAAAGAAAATTCATTGCATCTTTTCATCTACTTAATATTAATAATATTTTTAATTTATCTAGGATTAAAATTTTCAAAACAAAAAAATATAATTAATGATAGAAATATAAAAAATAATAATCAAATAGAATTAAATTTAATACAGGATTATTAAGTATTCATAATTTAATGCTCTTAATAATATTATTAAAATCTAAATCAAAATATTAAAAATTAAATTCATTTCTAAATTTAAAAAAATTAAATAATTCAAAATTTTAAAATAATAGATTGATTTCAATGTTTATCTATTACTTCATTTTAGGAGCTTATTTCTGAATTTTATTTTATTTTTTTGAGTTAATTTAAAAGAATTAAAATTTGATTTTAAGGATAAAATATTTAAGTGCATTAATTTCTTTTATTATCTTTATATTTATATTCTTTATGAATTAATTATTCAAAATATTTAAGTTTATCTATTGTCGAATGAAATAAAGAAGATAAAATTACTGATAATTCAAGAATAAAAAATTAAACATAATATTTAAGCTATAAAAAAAGATTATATATATAAATAAAATAAATGAATAAAAAAACATAATAAAAAAAAATAAAATGTCAATAAAAATCCCAACAAAAACCCGAGTCCTCCCTCCATCATATCCCACAGAAAACTTTATAAACCACATATCTCACATTCAAAATATTCCAAACCCAAAGCAGACTCAATACATGACATACACACACAGTCAAGCATGGTCATTTTCTAAAGAAAAAAAATGTAAGAAAAAAAAATAATATAAATTAATTTAAAATATAATAGTTTTCCATTTAAAAGATGATATTCTAACAACACCATCATCTACAAAATATTCAGTAAATATAAATTCAGTATCAACAAAATATCCTTCATGGGTAATATCAAAAACAGAGAGAGTAACATTTAAAAATAAAAATAAATATGATAAAAATACAGGACCATCATCATTTAAAGCAATGATAGGTGAAGGACCAAAGTATTCTTTTGGAATTCCAGATGATAAGAAAGGAAATATTAATGATAAATATAAAAGTTTAAAAATTGAAATTCCTGGACCTGGATCTTATGATATTGAAGATAAAGATAAAGGACCTTCTTATTCTTTTGGTTTAAGAGAAAAAACACAAAGAAGAGTTCCTGATAAATCTTCTTATCCTCCTATTGGTATTTATGAAATTAGAAAAGATTCAGATTTTAATGTTCCTTGTACTATTTTTAGTAAAGAACCTAAAAGCAAAAAAAAAAAAATTTCTAAACAATTAATTTTAAACCCTAATTATGATATTTTAACTACCAGAACTGCAAAATGGAGTTTTGGTGAAGGATATAATATTACTGGAAATAAAGAAAATAATAATAAAGATAAAAAAATAAATAATAAATTAAGAAATTCTACTCCTTCTCCTTCAAATAGTTATATTCAAACATTTTTTGGTAAAGAAGGTTATTCATACACTTTTTCAAAAGAAAAATATAATCATGATGATGATTTTGATGTAGCTCAAAGAAAGAAAAAAAATGGTCCAGAACCAGGAAAATATAATCAAGTTAATTATATTCCAGATTCACCATCATATTCAATAGGAATAAAAGTATTAGATTTAAATTCAAAAAAAAAATCAGAATACCCTCCTCCAGGTAAATATGTTCCTAAATATCATTATTTAAGTTTAAATAAAACTTTACCTTCATGGTCTTTTGGTTCAAAAGAAGGTCCAATATTAAATAAGAAAGAAAATAAGGATAAAAATATTGATAATTCAAGAAATACTAAGAAAGTTGAAATTCCAGGTCCTGGAAGTTATAATTATACAAATGATAAAATTCCTCAAGGACCAAAATATACTATTGGTGAAGTTAGAAAAGAAAAAAAAAAAGAAGAATTTCCTGGTCCTGGAAAATATAACGTTAAATTATATTCTTCAGGTAATTTATTTACTTTTGGTGTTAAAGGAGAAGATGAACATATTAAACAAGTTTTAAAAGATAATTATCCTGGTCCTGGAACTTATGATGTTAAAGATGTTATGTATGTTAAAAATGCTACTATTAATCCTATTTCAAATGATGGAAAAAAAAAAGGTGATGTTCCTGGCCCTGGAAGTTATAAAATTCCTACTTCCTTTGATTATATTAGTTCTTCTACTAGGTCAACTGGAAGTTGGAATCCTAATTATAGGTATGTTTAACTTTACTGATAAATTTTATACTTTTTTTTCAATTATTTTGAGTTTTGGTTATTTAAATTATTTTATTTTTTTTTTGTTTTTTTTTTCATTTTCTTTATTTTTTTAATTTCTTTTAATGATTTAAAAAGATTTGTTTATTTTGGAAATAAAATTATTATTTAAATATTATTTTGGAAATGTTACTTTTTTTAATTTAATTAATAAAAATTTTGATGTTATATATATTAATTTTCATTTACATTTTATATTCTCAAATAATTCTCATAAAAAAATTCTATATTAAATTAAATAAATGGGAAGAAATAGAATAAAGATCGAAAAAATAAAAAGTGAAAAAAATAGAAATATAACTTATGTAAAAAGAAAAAAAGGTTTAATAAAAAAAGCAATGGAACTTTCACTTTTATGTGAAGCGAATATTTTTCTTTGTTTAATTCCAAATAATTCGAATCAAATGTCTTTATTTTGTTCTTCAAATTCAATAGATAATTTTATTGAACAATATATTCAAACTCCAATTAAAGCTTCAGAAACTTTTTATTTAAAAGATGTAAATACATATTTTAACTTTATATTTTAGTATAATATATTATTCAAAGATGACTATAAAAGAAATTCTTTTGATAAACAAGGATCTAAAAAAGAAAAAGTAAATAATTTGGAATTTAATAAAGAAGAATATAATGAAATAAATAATTTAAATAATAAAAGTAATAACCCTTTAATGAATAAAATTCCTATTTTTTCATTTCCTCAAATTCCAAATTATAATAATAATTTTATAGATTTTCATTTATTTCAAAATAATCTTTTTAGTAATCCATATATAAATCAACCTATTCTAAACAATAAATTAACTATAAATAATATCGAAGGAATGTTAAATAATAATCTTTCTAATAAGAATAATACTAGAGATTGTAAACAAAATCAAATTGCCAATATGAGTCAAAATGTAAATTTTGTTAATTATACTTTAAATAAAGATATTAATATAGAAAATGAAGAAAAAAATAAATTTATTGATAAAATTAGTAAATAGTTAGTTTTTTGATATATGTAGTTAAAAGACTAAGTATTATAAATATGTTTCTTTTAAAAGTTAAAGTTTTGCTAAATATTTGTATATATAAAGTTTTATAATTATTAATTTTAAAAAATATAAAATTTTTAAAAAAAATCGATAATATTTAATTTCCAAAATAATAATACATTTATTAATTAAGAATAATATTAATCCATATTTCTATAATAAACAATGAATCTATAAAAAGTAAAAAAAAACTTAAATCAAAACAAACATTTTTGAAATCACCTTAAAAAAATACAAAAAAATAAGCTATTATATCTTTAATAATCACTTTCTTCAAAAAAGCTAGATTTACTAAAAACACTTAAATTTTTGTTTTCTTGATAATTATCTTTCTGAATATTAAACCCAACAATTTTCTTAGTAACTAATTCATAACAATATTCTAAAGCTTCTTCATAAACATCAGGTAAAGGAAATTCATCATTATGAGTTACCCATTTATTTTTTCTTAAATCTTTAATAGATAATCTTTTATCAGGATCAAAATCTAAAAGAGATAATAAAATTTCAGTGACTCTAGGATCAACATCAATATTATCAGGAAAATCAATATTTTTATAATCATTTTCACTTAAGTTTCCAAAATTTACAAAAAGAGGTTTTTTAAAAACCATATGATATAAAGTAACTCCAATTAACCACATATCAGCATTTTTACCATGATAATATTTATTTTTATTATATATTTTTTCAGGAGGAGAATAAGTTGAAGGACCATTACAAGGTAATAAATCATTTTTATTATCTATTATTACACTTATTCCAAAATCACTTAATTTTACTGTGTCATCTTCTGATATTAATAAATTATTTACATTTATATCTTTATGTATTATTTTACCTATTTCATGACAATGTTCAACTCCACATATTAAATTTCGAAAATATCTCCATACTTGAAATCCTGTTAAATCTTTTATTTTATTATATAAACTATTATTCTTCATATATTCCATAAATATATATATATCTTTTTTACTTTCTATTATATCATAAAATTCTATTATATATTTTGAATGTAATCTACGTAATATTTTTATTTCATCTTTTACATAATCATATATTTTTTTATGGCGGTTTGCTCTTGAATTTTTTTCTGTTATTTTTACTGCCATTTCTCTATTATTATTTTCTAAATCTTGACTTAAATAAACTGCAGAAAAACCTCCTTTTCCTAAAAGTTTATTTTTAAATATAATATAATTATTTATTTTAATATTATTATCTTCATATTTTTCATATGAAGTCATTTGATGAATTTCAATATTAGAATAATTTGTGAATATATCATAATAATTTGATTTATTATTATTATTATTATTATTTTCTCCATTTAACAAAGAATTATTATCATTATATGAATTTTCCACTTGTTGACTAACACATAATTTTTTTGCTTGAAGAAGAGACATTTTTAATTGATATAAAAACCATTTTTTAGATATATTAAAATCACTTTCTGAATTTAAATTAAATTTTCTTAAAATTTCAGGAATTAAAATACTATTATTATTTATACTTTTCCTTAAAGGACTTGTTGTTGCATTTTTTCTTATTTTATTCTTTGGTGAATTAGATTTATTATTTATATATTTAATTTGGGGTGAATGATAAATAATTAAATTATATTCTTTATTATTATTTTCCTTTTCTTTGATTATTGATAATTCTATATTACTTTCCTTTTCTTTGATTATTGATAATTCTATATTATTTTCATTTTTAGTAAATTTTAAATTATTTTGATTTTTTTTCTCTTTTAATATAAGGTCTTTATTTAATAAACTTAAAAATTTAGGGTTTGAAATTACAGAAGATTTTTTTCTTGATTGTAATTTTTTTTTTAAAGTTTCTATTTTTGAAAGTTCAGTTATTAATTTTGGAATTTTTTCTGCTAAAGTTTTATTATGTCTTAAATTTAATTGAAAGGAATCTTTTCTTATATTTATATTAGTATTAGCATTTTTTTTTTGAATAATTATACTATTTTCATTTTCAAATTTTATCATTGAAGGACCTATATAACTTACACTATTTATATTTCCTGATGTATTATTTATATTTTCTTTTTTCTTCTCTTTAAATACAACTTTTACACATCTATTTAATAAAAATAATATTTACTTTGTATTAGGAGAACATCCCATTAATATAATACGAATTTTTAAAAATTGTTTTTTTAAAAAAAAATTAATTAAAGAAAAAAAAATGAAAAATGAAGAAAATGGAAATTTCTTTAATAATAAAAAAAATGATGACAATTTTAAATGGAAACAAACAAAAGGTGATATGTCATTTTATAATTATGATTTTACTCAAAATTATCCTTTAATAATAGATTTTTCAAAATTTAAATCAAAAAAAATCTTTCAATCTAACAATAATGTACCAAATTCATATAATAAAAAATTAAATGAAGATGAAGAAGAAGAAGAAAATTATATGAATCTATTAGAATATGAAGATGAAGAAAAATTGGAAAAACAAAATTTTGATGAAAAACATTTTTGTGAATTTTTACAACAAAAAAGATTAAATAAAATTTATCCAAAACAAGAAATAGAAGGATTTATAAAAAATAAATTAATATTTCCAACAGAAAATAATTCATTTGAAAATAATCATTCAATAATTTCAAATTCAATTATTCCTTTAACAAATGAACCAAAAAATGATATTATTGATAATGGATGTGTTGAACAAATATTAAATCAATTTATTAATACTAAAGATAATCAAAATAAAAGTAAATTAATAAAAAAATTACTTGTTGAAAAAAAAAAAATTCATAAAGAAAAATTAGAATACTTTTATAAAGAAATTTCTATATTTTTAAAAGGAAAAATTGAAGATATCAAAGAATGGATTTCTTTAGAAGAAAAATTAATGAGAATTGAAAATTTATCTTCTAGTATTTGTAAAGAATTAAATAAATATATTAAAGTTCAACAATCAGGAAAAAGTCAATTAGATAATATTACTTCAAAAGATTTTTTAAGAGTCCATTTTATTGGTTCTATTAAAGTAAAAATGAATGATTATAATTTAACTTTAAAAAATTATAAGTAATATATATTTATATAATATTTTGTAGTAGTTTATTTATAAAGAATAATATGAAAAGTTTTATAAAAAAATATGATCCTTATATTAGTGTACAAAATGCTAATTTTTTAAAGAATAAACTTAAAAAAAAAATTCAAGATGTTTTTCAAAAAAATAATATTCAAATTTCAGAAGAAAAAACTAATAATATTTTTGGTTTAATTCAATTAAATAATATTACTAATTTTAAAGGAAAAAATATTAATTTAGAAAAAGAATTTTCAGAAACACTTTTAAATATTGGAGTTTCAAACGGTGATAATAATAAAAAGAATAATTCTAAAAAAGAAAATACTGATAACAAATATTTTGGAAAAAATTCAAAAAAAAATAAAAATAAAATAAACAAAGGAGTTACTTTAGATGATTATTTTTTAAATAATAAAGATAAAGATGTTAGTAGTAATATTGATGATACTAATGAAATTTTAAATAATTTAGATTATCAAGAAATAAAAGGAAATAATATTAATTTACCAATTGAACCTAAAAAAAGTAAACATTATCTTATTAAACAATTTTCCTTTGATGATTTTACTTCATTAAAAAAATCACTTAATAAAAGTTAATAATATTCATCATTATAATTAACTATCAAAGTTTTAATATGTTCAAAATAATTTGATTGAGATTATTTAAATATAAATTAATTCAAATATATAAATTTTAATAATATTTTCAAAACACTTGAAAATAGCTCATTAAATTTTATAAAAAATATTCTTTTGTTTAAAACATAATCTTTAATATTTATAAATATTTAAAACTATTATTTTAATATAATATAAATAAGCTTTTTCCAAAAAAATAAAATTTAAGAAAACTGATTAAAATTATCATTATTTAATAAATAATAAGTAGCAGTAGCATAATTGATTTTTTTTTCTTTTAAACAACTAATTAAATATTTCCTATCATAGCCAACATTTGTTTCAATTTCTCGAATTAAATCTTCTTTAATAATAATTTTTCCATTATTAGAATCAGAACTTGAAGATCTATTTTTTGGTGAATTAATTTTACTTTTTTTTTCAGACACAAAATCTTCATTAATTTCAATATTAGGAGAAATGCCTTTAGAAAAAGAATTATTATTACTTTCATCTTTTTTATCATTTTTTGATTTTTGACTTTTAATCATTCCATTATCAAAATCAATATTATTATTTAATTCATATTTTAAATTAGCTTGTTGAGCTTTTACTCCAAATTTACAAATATTATTTTCAATTAAAACTTCATTTTCAATTAAATTATCATTGTTTAAATTAACTGAATTATAAGGAGCTAAAATTAAACTTTTAGTATAACCAGTTAATTTCTTATCATCTTCTAAAGTATCTAAATTTTTAATAGTAAAATTTTCAACAATTTCATCTTTATCGCAATTTAAATAATTAACATTATATTTACTTAATAAAACTTTCTCAGCATTAGTAAATAAATTATAATTAAATCTTTCATTTTCATCTACTCCCAAAAGCCAAGGATGAGACAAGCATTGATTAACATTATATCTTTTATTAACATCAACTTGTAGCATATGATTAATTAAATCATTAGCTTCATTTGAAATAAAATCAATATTATTGTATTTCCCTGATAAAATATTATTAGTTAATTCATTAATATTATTTCCTTTAAAAGGTTGAGTGCCACTTAACATATAATACAAAGATACACCAGCAGACCAAATATCACAAGTGAAACCTTCATAACCATTATTTTTAAATATTTCTGGAGCTATATAAGCTGGAGTTCCACAATGTTCATACATAATATTATTTTGATTTAATTGTTTACTTACTCCAAAATCACATATTTTTATTGTGTTTGTTATATCTATTAATATATTATCTAATTTTATGTCTCTATGTACTATTTTTTTCGAATGAATATATTTTAATCCTAATAATATTTGCTTAAATATTATTTTTGATGTGTCTTCTGGTAGTTTACTTCTTTTTCTAATGAAGTTTAATAAATCACAACATATATATTCTAATATGATTAAAATGTGGTTTTCTGTTTTGAAATAATCTAAAATTCTTTAAAGAATATTTTATTTATTTTTTTTTTATATAAATTATATTACTTTGATATAAAAGGATGGTTTAATTTACTTAAAATTGATATTTCATGTTGAATTTTTTTTTTATCATGTTCTCTTTTTAATTTTTTTTTATTAAATGATTTTATAGCAACTAAACGACCTGAACATATATGAAGAGCTAAATTTACTTTTCCAAAAGCACCTTTTCCTAATCTTCTTCCATATTTATAAAATTGTAATGTTGTTTCTGGATACTTTCCATTTGTATAATGAACTACAATTTATTATATATTTATTTCTTTACTTACATTGTTTTATGTAGTTTGATATTTTTTCCATTTCTTTTTTAAAATAGTCAGGTTCTCTCTTTGTTGATTGTAATGATTGAGTTTCTAAATTTGTTTCTTTTGTTTTTTGAAAATAAATATTATTTATTTCTTTTATTGATTTATTTTTATTTGAATTACTATCTTCTCTTTTTGGTTTTTTAATATTTAAGTTTATTAAATTTGATGTTTTTTCTTTTTTTAACATTTCAAAATTTATATTTTTTATACTTTGAATTGAATTCTTTTTTATATTTTGTGAATTTAATTCTAAACTTCTTTTTATTAAATTGTTCTTTATAGGATTTTTTTTAGTGTTTTTTATTTTATCAGAAGGTGATTGACATGATGTATAAGGAATATTTTTAATCAAATTATATTTTGATTTTATTTTAAGTTTCTTTGAATTATTTATTATATTATTTGTAAAATCTTCTATTCTACTACTTGATTTTGAATTATGTTTTGTTTGAGTAGTTGTTAAAAATTTTGTATTTTTTATTTTATTTTGAATTTTCATTTGTAAATAATCTTTGTCATTCTCATCTCTTTTTTTACTTGATATATTACTTAATGAAGAAGTGTTTTTTGTTGAATTATTATTTTTTAAATTTAAATTGATATATTCAATATATTTTATGTTATTCATATTAAGATACTTTTTCGAATTACCAATAAAATAATTTGGTTTTATTAATTTATTATTGTTTTTATCATTAATATTATTATTATTTATTAAACTTATTTTACTATTTGGTATTTCAGATAAACCTTTTACATGAAAAATATTACTTGAAATATTATGAGAAATCTCATTATTATTATTAGTTTTTTTTTTTTTTGTTTTAATAAAAGTAAAAGAAGAATTTCCTAAACTATTATGATGTTCATTTTTTAATTTTGAATTTGAAATTAAATAATTATTAAACTCTAATGATTTTGAATTATTGTGATTACTATAATTTTTACTTGTATTATTACTATGTTCATCAAAGTGATTATGATGATAATGTAAATTATCATTTTTTCTTTTTTTATCAGTTGAATTTTTCCTTGAATTATTTTTAGTATGATAAGCGGTTCTACTTAATTTTTTATATTCCACTTTATTTTGTTCATAAGGATTAAATATATTAATATTAGAACTTTTTGTTGAAACTTTTTTAGAATTACCATATTTAATTATCATTTGAGGATTTGGTTTTTTTGATACATTAATATTTATTACTTTCATTATATTTTTATTCTGATTTTTAGATTTACATTTTGTTTTTGAATTATTTTCACTTTTCATTTTTTGTTTTAAATTATGACTTGAATGATTTGATATTACTGTTTGAATAAAAGAAAATTTATTTATTTTATTTTCTCCACTTAAATTATAATTTTTATCTTTTAAACTGTAATTTTCTCTTGGACTATTTTGTTTTAATTTTCTTGAATTTTTACTTATTGTTCTTATTTCTTCTTCATCTAAAAAACTATTATCTTTTTTTATTGTTTTACAATTTTTACTAATATTTCCTCTATTAAAATTATTTGTACTCTTATTTATCATTTGAGTTGATTTTATTGAAGTTTCTAATCTTATTTTATTATTTGAGTGATTGCTAAAATAATTTGAATGTGTTAATTGAGAAATTTTATGTTTATTTTGTATTTTTTTCATTTTTTTCATAAAGATATTATCAAAGTTATTATTGTTTTTCTCTATTTCTTTTATATTTGATGTTATTATTACATCTTTATTTGACATATTGATTTATAAATTTAAATTAATCTAAAAATAAAGAAAATAATAAATTTTAATTGATAATCTATAAATATAAAATATTAAAAATTAAATTACTATAAAAACAAAATTTTAACTTTATATTTCATTTATATAAATTAATGTATACTTTCTCTTTTTAAATTGAAAGTATTATTTTTTTAAATGATTAAATTGAGAAGAAATTTCTTTTTTAATATTATTTAAACATTTAGAAATTTCATTTTGAAATATATCTTTTAAAGTTTCTCCTCTTTCTTTATAAGTACATAGAGCATAATCTTTTTTATAAAAAAATTCTTTTTCAATTTTATTTAATTCTTCATTTTTATCTTTTAAAACTGAATCATAAATAATATTATTAATGTTTTCTTTATTAGAATAATCAATATAACCTCTTAATCTATATAATTCATTATCATATTTTTTATTGATGTCATTTATTTTTTTTATTTTTTCACTATAAATTTCGTCTAAAGCTGAAATATAATCAGTTTGAGCATTTGAAATTTGATAAACATTTTCATTAGATAAAAACTCTTTAATAGGAGTAAAATTAATTTTTTGATAATTATCATTTTTCACATTAAAATTTAATTTTTTTTTATTTTGGGCTTTAATTTCTTTATTTTGTTTTATTTCTTTTCTATTTAATAAAATAGGAATTTTTTTCGAAATTATTGGTTTACTGTTTGAATTTTTTAAAGTTTTTGATTTATTTTTTATGTTATTTTTTCTTTTTTCACATGCATTTGTTTGAGTAATAATACTTTCATATAATACAATACTTTCATCATCTTGAATAAAATTAGGATTATCTAAATCAACTGAAATTTTAGAGACATTAATAATTTCTAATGTATCATTCATTTCTAATTGGAGTTGACAAATTATTAATAAATTTATTTTATATATATTTATTTTTTTCATGATTTTTTTAGTTTTGAAAGTTTTCTTTTTTTCTGTTTAATAAAAATTTGTGATTGATTTTTATAAGTTTATGTATTTGTTTACATATTAGTTATTGGTAATAATATATATTATTATTATATAAAACTTTTTAATCAATTTTAATTTTGTTAAGAACAATAAACAAATAAAATCAAATAAATGAATAAATTTTTTTAATAATAAAATTTAAATAAATAAAGATTAATATTCAATAAATTAAAAAAAAATATTATTAAGAAAATGATATAAATATCAAATATATATATTAAAAATATAAAATTTAAGATGTCAACAAAAAAACAATTATTAGAGTCAATTAATAATCCAGTAACATTTGAACCAATTGCAAAAGATGCTTTTCAAACAGCAGATAAAAATAAAAACGGAAAAATTGAAAAAAGTGAATTATATGAATGTATGAAAGAAGTTGCAAATGGATTAAATCTTCCAGCTCCAACTAAGAAAAATTTAGAAGAATTATTTAAAAAATTAGATGTTGATAAAAATGGTGTTATAGATTATGAAGAATTTAAAGTTTTTGCAAAGGACAATATGATTAAATTAATTAATGAAATGTGATTTACTTTATTTTGTTTTTTTTAAAAATTTTAGTTTTTTTTAACAAAAATTTTTATATTTTTTTCATTTGTTTTCTTTTTTCTTTTTTAATATTGTTTACCATACTTTTTTTATTAAATTTAAAATTATAAACTTTTATTTTATTGGGAAATTTTTAATCTTCTTTAAATTTATATTTTATAGTTTGACGTTTTATTTTGAATTTTTAATTTCAAAAAATAAAAAATGAATGTTATAATATATAAATATAAATAAAAAATATGAATATTTATAAAATAATTTAAAGTTTATATGCTTAAAATATAAATTTTAAAAGAATATTTTTAATAACCCAATAATATGCGATAAATTAATGCAAATCATTAAAAAAGAAATTTAATTTAACTAATTATTGAAATTAAAATTAATGAATATGAAATTATTATTATTTCTTTTATTATCATTTATTTAATAATATATAAATTATATAAAAAATGGATTCAACATCATTTCTAAAAAAAGATATATCGAAAAATCAAATTAATGGTTTAAATAATATAATATTAGAAACAGAAAAAACAAAATATATTTTAATTGAAAAAATTGGTTCAGGTGCAACATCAAAAATTTATAAAGGATATGATGAATTAGATAAAGAAAAAAAAATATATGCTTTTAAAATAATAAAACAAGAAATAGGAAAATCAAATATAAATATAATAAAAAATGAAATATCTTCTTTGCAAAAATTATCTCATCCAAATATAATAAAAATATATGAAAATGATTTTGGAGATTTTCAAAAAAAAAATAAAGAAATAAAAAAAGTATTTTTTATAAAAATAGAATATTTATCAAAAGGTACTTTATTTGATTATATATATGAAATAAAAAAACCATTTTCAGAAAATCAATCAAAAATAATAATAAAATCCCTAATAGAAACCTTAGAATATATTCATCAAAATAATTTATGTCATAGAGATTTAAAACCAGAAAATTTAATGATAGATGAAAATTATAATTTAAAAATAGTAGATTTTGGTTTTGCAGAAAAACTAAATTTATTTCCAGATGGTAAATTAAAAAATATTTTTGGAACTCCTTCTTATTCTTCACCTGAATTATTATTAAATAAATCTTATTATGGAATTTCAAATGATATTTTTTCAATCGGAGTCATTATGTTTATTTTAGTCACTGGGAAAATGCCTTTTAAAATTGCAGTAGCTGAAGATATTAATTATAATTTAATTATTAATAATCAAATAGATAAATTCTGGGAATATAAAAGTATTAATGTATCAAATGAATTTAAAGAATTATTCTTAGGTTTAGTTAATTTTGATTATTCTTTAAGACCTAGTTTAAGTGAAATTAAATGTTTTAAATGGATGAATAATATTTCATTTAATGATAATAATGAATTGAAAAAAGTTTTAAAAGAAAGATTTGAATTATTTTCTCAGAAAAATAATAAAAATGTATTTATTAATAATGGTAAAATAAGTAATTTTAATAATAATATAAATAATAAAAAAATGAAAAATGTAAAAAAGTTTATGATGGGAAATAAAACTATAAGAAATAAAAAAAAGGATGATTTGAATAATAATTATGTAAATAAAAAACAAAAATTAGAAGAAGAAAACATATCAAATAATAATTATAAAATAAAATTAATTTTTAATAATGATTCAAATGGATCCAATCTTTCTATACTTTCCCAATTATTAAGTTAAAAAAAATACTATTAATTAAAAGTAGATTTTTGTTGATATAATAAGGAAATATATGTTTTATATATATTATATTTACATATATATTTTCTTTTGTTTTACATTCAAATACATTTATTATATTTTTATCTAAAGATTGTTTTACATTATAACGTCTTTTAATATAGATATAAATTATTTGTTAAGAAAAAATAAAATAAATTTTTTTATGTATATTAATTAAATCTATAAAAATAAATTAAAAAGGGTTTCATGAATCTTTATTATAAAAAAAACTTATTTATTGATTATATTTATTCACTCAATTCAAATTATAAATTTATTTTTTTTTTTTGAATAAAATCAATTCTTTTAAAAATTAAAAATATAATTATGAAACAAAAAAAACCTGATAAGAATTTTTATGTAAAGATAATAAATCAATATGCAGATAATTATAAATTATTAGAAGAAGAAAATATAATTTTAAAAAATGAAAACGGAGACTTAAAATGGAATTTAAACATAAATAAAGAAATTATAGAATCATTTTTTAAAAAGGGAGAAAACAAAATAACATATTTATTATATCTAAATAATATAAAAGAAGAAATAAAAAAATTGGAAGAAAAAAATGAAAAATTAAAAAAAGATAACAATGAATTATATCAAAAATTAATAAAAAATAATTATAAAATGTCAAACTATTTAACAAAAAAACCAGATAGAACAAAAGAATTTAAAAATAGAATATTTATTTTAGAAAATATTATTGTAAAAAAAAATAATGTGATTGAAAATTTAAAAAAAAAATATTCATCTTTACAAGAATCAAAAGATATTGATATTGATAATGAAAAAGAACCTAGAGAAGTTTATATTGCAGATCCAAATGAGAATTTATTAATATTATTTAATGATTTAAATTTATATAAAAAATCATATGAAAATATTTTAAGAAAAATAAAAGGTTTTAAACAAGAAATAGAAAATTTAAAAGATCAATTAAGAGAAAAAAATGTTGATAATATGCAAAATTTAACAACTAAAATAATTGATGAAATTATACAAAAACAAACAAAAAAAAATTGGGAAACTGATGAATGGTTGGCAGTATTAAATTATTTAAATATTAATAATGATATTTCAAATAATACACATAATAATAAATTTATGTGTAAAATACTCGATGCTGTTCAATTATTAAATAGAATATTAATTAAGAGAAATAATAAAATAATTGAATTAGGAAAAGAAATAGAAATATTAAAAGAAAAAAATAAAGATTTATCTTCTGAAAATATTAACTTATTAAAAAATATTTTTATTTTAAAAGGATTAAAAAGTAATAAATATAAAAATAATAAATTAAATATAACAAGTAAACAATATATTAATGGTCATATATCAATGATAAATAATATTTCTTTAGATGATAATAGTCAAAATTTTTTATTAAAAGGTTTATTCAACAAAAATAATAATAATTATTTTTCTTCTAGTCAATCAATGATTGTTGAAAATAATAGTAGTATTTTTCATAAAAATAATCCTTCTCAAATTTTTAATTATACTATGTTATCCACTAGAAATCATATGAATAAAAGCGCAAATTATACTCAATCAAGTGATAGTGAAATTTTAAATGAAAATGATATTTTGAAAAAATTAAATCAAAAACATTTAATTAAAAAATAAGAAAAAGAATAATAATAGAAAAAAAAGTGATAAATTTAGTAAACATTTTAATATAAATTCTGTTTGTAATATTTTAATATTTTATTTATTATTGAAGATTTACTTTATGAAAAAAAAGATAGTTTTTCTATCAAAAATATAAAATGTAAAATAAGTAAAATTGAATTAATGTAATATAAGAAATTCTTTCAATGTTAAAAAAGAAATAGTATTAAAAAGAATATATTAAAATAAAATAAAAATATAAGATAAAAGCAAAATATATAAATATAAATATAAATATTAAAATAAAATATTATAATAAATTATAAAAAATAAATAAAAATTATAAAAAGAATTTCAATTTTAATCAATTTCCCCTTATAATATTCTTCTAACAAATTTGGATAATAGGAATTAAAAATATAAAAAAATAAAAATCTTTATGAATTGTTCAAACCAAGAAATGAAAATTATTATATACTTAATTCCATATATTCTATGGAAGGAGTATGAGAACAAACTTAAATCTAAATAAAAATATTTATTATTAAGATATATAATTTAAAAAATTTAATTTATTCAAAGTTGTTTATTTATTTACATTGATTTATCCATTTTTTTCAATTTTGATTGGAATTTATATATAATAATCAATAAAAATTTGAAAATACTTTTTACTTTCAAAAAACTACAATTTTGATTTAAATTGTTTTTAATTTGTATTCAAATACAACTCATATTATCAAATCCTGAAAAATTACCATCCCATTTTTTAGCAACAATACAATCAAACATTTTCCCAATAATTTTAGAAAGATCACAATTATCATAACAAAGATTTTTATTAATAATACAATTATAATTATTTTCATTATTTAGATTATCTTTAATAAAATCATAAATTTCTTGAACATTATTAAAACATTCCCAAACTCCGTCACAACATAAAATAATAAAATCACCTTCATTATATTTTTCAACAAATATATCAGGTTCACAAGTAATAATTTGATTTTCTTTACTAAAATTTTTATTTCTTTTAAAATCTAAATCACCTAAACTTCTACTAACACTAATTAAACCATTATATTCTATTATCTAATAATGTACCTCCAGCATTAATAATTCTATTATTTTCATTTAAATTATAAGAATTATGTTCCTTAGTTATTTTCTTTGCAATATTATTTTTATTTAATATACCTTTACTATCACCTGCATTTGCAAAATATACTGCTTTATTTAATATATCTATTATACAAATACAGGCAGTACATCCAGAATTATAGGGAGTTAAAGGTTGAAAAGGTAATTTTATTATTATGTTTTTTTCTTTTAATTTTATATCATCTTTTAATGATTGAGAATGTAATTGTATTAATTCTTTTTTACCTTTTGAAGATAACATTAATTCATCCATTTTAAAGAAAGTTTCTTTTAAAGCTAAACATATATTTTCTTTTTTAAAATTATCATTTATCAATAATTCTTCTATAAAATGGTTTTTAACAAATTGAGAGGTTTCTTTTCCTCTATGACCATCAAATATTCCAAATATATTATATTGTTTTTTGTCTCCTACATTTATTTCATTAATATATGAATCTTCCATTCTTGCTCTCTAACCTTGCATACTACATGTTCTAAATCTAAGATAATTTGATTCATTTTTTTCATATTTTTTTTCTAATAATGCATATTTAAGTTCCATTGATTTTTTTTTGTTTTTAAAATATTTTTTTTGTGAAATTTTGTTATAATAAATCATTTCTATATGGTGTAATACATTAAATTGATTTCATATTATATTATTTATTTATCAGAATAAATGGAAAACATTTTTTTTAATATAAATAAATATTTTTTTTAAATAATTAAATTCCAAAAATAATCAAATTAAAAACAAATTTGAAACAAAAAAAATTTATTTAAAAAATGGAGATAAAAGAAGTATCATTAGATAAATTATCAATAGACCAATTAAATTATGTAGGAAAGCAAATAGAGCAAGAAATATCAAATTATTCATCATATTATTCAAGTTTGAGAATAGCCTATAATAAATTTTTAGATAATAAAGAATATATAAATGATTTAAAAACATATCAAGATAAAGAAATATTAGTTCCAATGACAAGTAGTTTATATATTCCAGGAAAATGTTGTGATGTTAAAAGAGTTACTGTTGAAATAGGAGCAAATTTTTATGTTGAAACTACTATTGATAAAGCTGATAAATTTTGTGATAGAAAATTAGAATCTATTAAAAAAAATATGGATAAAATTGATGATATAATTAAAAATAAAAATGAACAAATGAATGCAGTTAATCAACAACTTATTGAAAAACAATTAAAAGCTAAATAATAATTTTTTTAAATTTTTTTAAAAAATTTTTTATCAATAAAAAATGATTTATAAATTTATATCTTATATTATTTATTATTTAAAGGAGATTTATTTTTTTCTTTTTTAAATTTTTTTATTTTTCAATTTAGAAATTAAATTCTTTGATTTTTTAAATGTCATCATTTATAAATTCTCTTTTTGGAAGTTTAGGCAAATATTATTTAAGAGAAGAGTATGATAATAAAATAGATACAGAAAATAATGATATATTAATAATAAAAAGTCCATTTGATAATGTTCCAAAAACTTATATTCCATCAATTAAAAAGGAAATACTTAATAAAAAAAATCAAATTAAATCATTAGTTTTAAAAAATTTAGGAAATTCAACAGATCAAAATAATTATTCTATTTTAAATCCAATAAATATATTGAAAAAAAAATTAAAACAAAGACCAAATACTTCTTCTTTAAAACTTCATAAACCTTCTTTTTTAAAACATAAAAATTATACTAGAAATAGAAAAAAAGAATTAAATTATTCTACTAATGAGAAACTATCTTTAGGTAAATTAAATTTTTTTTCTCTTCAAGAATATAAACCTTCTGATAAAAAGAAATTTCATAAATATGATAGAATGGAAAAATATATTCAAAATAGTAAATATTTTTCTTCACAAAAAGGGAAAATAATAACTAAAATAGATGTTAAATATTTTAATAAAATTCATCATAATCATTCAGTTTCTGAAAATTTTCTTAATAAAACTAAAGAAAATAATAATAGTAAAAAACAAAATAGATTGAGTTCCAATCAATTACAAAATAATTTAATTATAACTGATAATCAATCTTTTGATAAATCAAAATTATTTAATAATAATAATGATAGTAATGAATTTAATTTTTACAAAACTTTTACTAATTATCCAAATAGTAAAAAATTAAGTTTAAATAAAAAGAATTTAAAAAAATTTGAAATTAAATATTTTAAACAAGTTGATAAAGTGAACAAAAAAATTGGAAAAATGAATAAAACATTATTTAAAATTTCAGATAAATCAAAATTAAAAAAAAAAGAAAGTCCATTTATTGATAAAGTAATTGAAAATGCTTTAGATACAAGAATAAAGAAAAAAAAACAAAAAGATTTAAAAACAAAAGAATTGTTTTTAAAAACTTCAAATGAAAAAGATATATACTCAAATATGGAACATGATAAAAAAGAATTATTAAAATTAAGTGAAATGGTTCAAAATATGAATGATGAAGAAGCTTTAAGATTTTCTGATAAAATATTAAAAAATTATTCTTATAAGGGAAATTTATTTCATTTAGAAAATAAAAAATATATGAAAAAAAGACAAAAATCTGAAAACATTCAAATTAGAAAAGTTTTGGAAAAAAATGATTTAAAGTTAAAAAGATTAATATATCATATGAATGAAGAAAAAAATAATCTTAAAGTTTATTATAAAAAAATTTTTGCAAAGAATAAAAATGTATAATATATTTATATTAATTGAATTGTATAATTATATATAAACTTAATTATATCCTTATAATAAAAGAATGAAAAAATTTGATAATATTAAAAAAATAATAAATATATTTATAACAATAACTTTATATTCATTTTATCTTTTATTCTATATTCATCTAATTTTCTTATGTAAATTTAATCATATTTTATTGATTAATTTAAAATAGAATAAAATTTTCTTTTTGATTCTTTTTGTTTTTCATTAAAGTTATTTTTTTTATATTAAATCCTTATATACATTTTTTGAAAAAT
>JAEEGK010001000.1_pt1 | contig 70737 bp, 52 predicted proteins | sample 8958771 | NCBI WGS metagenome assembly JAEEGK01 (sample SAMN16246547, study PRJNA631951) | gut metagenome | biome: gut microbiome; feature: rumen; material: SC-attached | host: Bos | place: Iran: Karaj | collected 2018-10
GTAAATGAAAAACTTCTTTTTGATAAGTACATTAAAGAGAATATTAAGTCATTTAAAAATCTTAAAAAAGATGCGTCGGCCAGATTAGCAATTAGTTATGAGAAAGATAATAAATATGCTCATCCACCTATGGCGGAGGATTGTTGGAGAGCAAAAAAACTTTTTTACAAATGGAAGATAGAAACAAGTCAAAGGAGGAATAACAATGAAAACTGAAATTGGAAGAATGGAAGAAGTCGAAGTCAGGAAACTATGGAAACATGAACAGCAGGATTTCTCTAGTTGGCTAGCCGAAGAACAGAATATTGCGTATTTGAATGATATTCTGGGCCTAACATTGATGGATATTCAAACCGAAGTAGCTGTTGGCCCCTATCGGTGTGATTTGGTTGCCAGTGACGAGAGTTCTAATGTTAAAGTGATTATTGAAAATCAACTTGATAAGACCGATCATGATCACTTGGGAAAGATTATTACTTATGCTGCCGGATTAAATGCTCAATTTGTGGTTTGGATCGTCGGTAAGGCTTTGGATGAGCACAAAGCGGCTATAGAGTGGTTAAACAATAATACCGACGATACTATTAATTTTTTCTTGATTGAACTTCATGCTTATAGAATTGGAAATTCTCTTCCTGCTCCTAAGTTTGAACCTGTCATTGTTCCCAATGATTTTGTAAAGTACAGTAAATTATCTTCAAAAGGGGGCGCTCTAACAAAATCTAAAAATGAACAATTAATTTTCTGGGAACAGTTTAATAGTGTGTTAGCGGATTGTGGCAAACCATTCAGTATAAGGAAACCTCGCCCACAACATTGGTATGATGTTTCTATTGGTACTAGTAAAGCGCACATTGATATATGTCTAGAAAACCAAAAACACTGTGTATCAGTCGGCCTTTATATACCAAACAACAAAGATTTTTATGATTCAATTTTTAAATTCAAAGGTAGAATTGAAAAAGATCTTGGGTTTGAATTGATTTGGGATAAACTTGATGGCAAGAAGGCTTCTAGAACAAGATTTTTTATTAATGATCCTCCTTTAGATTTTAAGGATCATTCTAATTATGAGGAGCTAATTAAAAAGATCATAGATGTTGCATCTAAAATGAAAAAGGTGTTTGGTAAATACGTAAAAAAGATAGAAAAGTAGATAAGTTATAATTCTGTGAAGAACAATTCTTGTAGAATCATATTGTCCATTAACCCAGAGTATGTTGAGAAGATTATTTCTGGGAAGAAGAAATATGAATATAGGACTAAAGCGGCAAAGAAAGACGTCGATAAGATCATAATTTACGAGACAACGCCTGTGAAGAAGGTTGTTGCCGAGGCTGAGATCTTGGATGTGCTGATAATGAAGCCTAACGAATTGTGGGAGCTGACAAAAGCTCAGGCTGGTACGACTAAATCTTTTTTCATGTCGTATTTTAAGGGGAAAAAGGTTGCATATGCCTATAAGCTGGGCAAGGTGAGGGTTTATAGAAGGCCGATGGAATTGTCGGCTTTCGGGTTAAAGAGCGCTCCTCAGTCTTTCGTTTATTTGAGTTATTAAGTTTTACTTAACAACTGGTTAGAGGTAAAGTTTAGTAAAATAATTATGCTAGTTAAAATGATAGCGATTGTAATCCTTTTTACCATTGGAGGTAGATATGAGAAACATTGAAGTGTCTTGGGTTGAGTTGGCTGGGCCGAAGGCGAAGGATCCGGATGAGATCGTTTTGCTGGGAGGGACGTATGGGGGTAGGGGTTGGAGCATGCGGCCTGAGGCGATGGCTATGGCGATCGACCGGGGGCTGTACAGCTTTTACGCGGTCGTGTTTGAGGAAGTGCTGCCGGTGGTTTTGGTTAGGAACGCGGCTGGGAAAGTGTGTGGGATAGGGACGAGCAAGGATGTGGGGCCGCTTAGGCTGCTGCTGACGCTGGCTAGGAGTGGGAATGAGAAGAGTGGAGAGGGGAAGAGCGTGACGGTGACTAAGACTCGGAATATCGGCGCGCGGGCGAAAAAGACCGTGGCGGTCAAGAGCTCGAAGTGAGCGATTGGGAAAGCCCCGCTTGGCGGGGCTTTTTGTTTTTGTGCGGAAGGGGGGTGAGATATGGTAAAATATCTTTTTAAACTAAAAAATAAAATGAGGATGTTTTTTATGCGTTATATCCCCCTGATGCTGGTTGTGCTGCTCTTTGGCTGCGCCAAGGAGGAGGCTGTCGTTACGAAAGAGAAGCCTGTTGTGAGAGTCGTGTGCGCTACTGTCGCGCGACGGGACTTCGTTTATAAGATCAATCTGCTGTCGACCTTGAAAGCGAGCGATTACGCTATTACGTGCGCAAGGGCGACGGGGAATCTTGACGAAGTGTGGGTGGTAAAGGGTACGCCGACGGTCAAGGGTGAGACGAAGCTCTTCCAGATCGACAAGGAGAACGCGGAAAGGTCCGTCATAGTGGCGGATCAGGATCTGAACGTGGCGAAGAGCTCTTTGGATGTGGCACGGGCTAATTTGGAGCAGGTGAAGGCGGATTTCCATGTGGATGAGCTGAATTACGAGCGGTATAAGGTGTTGCTGGAGAAAGCCGTGGTGCCCATAGAGCAGTACCAGGATTATGAGGCATCGTATTTGAAGAGCAAAGCTAATGTGGCTGTGGCGGAAGCGAACATAAAGCTGTCGGAGGATAAGGTAAAGCAGGCGGAGGCCGCTTTAGGGATCGCCAAGAAGAATCTTGAGGATACGGTGTCATTGGCGCCGTATACCGGATATGTCGTGTGGTGCAATTATCTGGCGGGCGACTTCGTAGGAGTGGGAAGCCAGGTGTGTATGGTGGCCGATACGTACCATCTTGAAATGTGGGCGGCCGTGCCGGCGGTGTATTATTCTTTGATCACGGCTGGCAAGACCGAATTTACGGTCTACTATAAGGGCGAGAAAGTCGGGACGTATCCCATCGCGATGAAAGCCCCGACGATCGACGAGAAGCTTAGGACCTTCGACATAAAGGGGTATTTGAATAACGAGGACGGGAATTTGGTGCCGGGAACGCTGACGCAGGTCGAAATTGAGCTGCAGAGCAAGAACGGTCTGGCGGTGCCGCTGGCGTCGGTCCTGCACAGGCGCGACAACGATGTTATTTATGTGTTGGGCTCCGATGGAAAAACCGTTCGTGAGGTGCCGGTGGTGAAAGGACCGGATACCGAAGGGATGATCGAAGTGTCGTCGCCTGACATCAAGGAAGGCATGAAAGTGCTGGTGGAAGGACAGTCGCAGATCTCGGACGGGGATGTCGTCGAGGTAATGAGCAAGTAAGGGTTTGTTGTTATGTTTTTGTCAGACGCTTCTACTAAAAGGCCTGTAGCGATATCCTGCTTGCTGATAGCGCTGGTGGCGCTGGGCTTGAACGCCTATAGGAAGATCTCTTTGGAACTGCTGCCGCAGATGGATATCCCGTACGTGACGGTCTCGACGACCTGGCTGGGCGCGACGCCGTCGGATATCGAAAAAGACATAGCGAAACGTATTGAAGACGCCGTGGCCGGCGTGGACGGGCTTAAGCACATCGAGTGCTCCTGTATGGAGAATCTGTGCTATATCTCGCTGGAATTCAACCTGGACGTGGACGTCGACGTTGCCGCGGTGGACGTTAGGGAAAAGCTCGACACTATAATGGACGACCTGCCGTCGGACGCCGACCGGCCAATCGTCCAGAAGTTCAACATTAACTCCACAGCCGTGGCGAACGTCTTCATTACGGGCTCGGCGGACGTGGACGACATGTACGACTACGCGGACAACGAGCTGGGCGACCAGTTCGCGGCGCTGGGCGGCGTGTCGGACGTGACGCTGGTGGGCGGCAACGAGCGGGAAGTGCACGTTGAGATCGACCGCGAGAAGCTCGCGGAAGCGAACCTGACCACCGGGCAATTGGTGCAGAAACTGCAGGACGAGATCCTTAACCTGCCCTCCGGGCGCGTTAGGGAAAACGGGATGGAATTCTCCGTAAGGTTCGACGCGGAATACGACACCGCGGAAGAGATCGCCAATCTTGAAGTCGCGAACAACAACGGGCAGAGGATCTGCTTAAGAGACTTGGGCAGGGTCTTCATGAGCGTGGAGGAAGTCAGGCAGAGAGCTACCTTAAACGGCAGGCCGGGCGTGTTGATGAAGATCGTCAAGAAGTCCGAAGCGAACACGGTCAAGGTAGTGAAGCTCATAAGGGAGTGCTTCGAGGATCGCAAGGAACACATGCCGGAGGGCATGGAGCTCGTGTGGGTCTCCGACGACGCAAACATCGTCTCCTCGATGGTCAAAGGCGGCGTATCCGACATCATGAGCAGTATCGTGCTGTGCGCCATCATCCTTATCCTGTTCTTGGCGAACTTTAGAACGGCCGTGGTGGCGGGCGTGGCTATGCCGCTGACCGTTATCATAAGTCTGTTCTTCATTTACCTGACCGGCAACTCGCTGAATACGGCGACGCTTCTGGCTTTAGGTTTGTCGACGGGCGTTCTGGTCTCGAACTCAATCGTCGTTCTGCAGTCTATCGTAAAGCGCTTCCCGGATTTCGACGATCCCTGGGAAGCCGCCAGGGTCGGAACTGGCGACGTGGCGGTGGCGGTTCTGGCCTCCGCCGGCACCAACGTCGTCGTTATGATACCTATTTCCATGATGACGTCCATCGTGGGGCTTTTCTTTAGGCCGTTCGCCATGGCGACCTTGATCATCAACCTTGCCTCCATCTTCATCAGCTTTACCTTAACCCCGATACTGTGCGCCCTTTTCATGAAGAAAAAGGACACGGGCCTCGGCAAGGCTTTTGAGAATCTGGTGGTTGGGCTGCAGCAAAGCTTGGCGGAAACGTACGCCCGTTTCGTGGAGCTTTTGTCGCGCTCCAAGATCCTGACGGTCGTCATAGTTCTGGTCTGCCTTTTACTGCTTCTGCAGTCCCTGTCCCTCTTCGACAAGATCGGCTTCATTTTCACCGAACCTATCGACTTGGCGCGCGTCTGCGTAAAGGTCGAGTATCCGACCTACTACAACCTCGAGCACACCACCGAAAGGATTATCGCGATCGAATCGAAGCTGACGGACTTTTCCGACCTCGATTATTCGATGGTGACGATAGGCAAGGTGGACGGCGACATCCAGGAAGCTACGGAAGGCGTCTTCTTAGGCCAGATCCAGCTCTTCTTCAAGGACAAGACGCAAAGAAAGTGGAGCCTCTTCGACAGGCTTGACGAGATCAGGGAACGCTTGAAAGACGAGACCGACTGTATTCTGACCATCTCTATTCTGGACGCCATGGGCAACCAGCAGCTGCCGCTGAATCTGATCGTCCGAGGCCCCGACCTTGATATGCTGAACAAGATCGGGCTTAGGGCCCAGGAAGTCTTGGATACCGACCCGAACATCACTACGACCGACACGTCGGTAAGGGACGGCAAAGAGGAAGTAAAGATAACCCCCAACCGCGCCATCATGTCCGACTACGGACTGACGGCCCAGGAATTGGGTCTGTGCCTTAGGGCCAACATCGACGGCATCGAGGCCGCGGACTTCAGGAAAGGCGACCGCACCTACGACATCAGGGTAAAATACAAGGAGATCCCTGGCAAGAACCAGGTGAAAGACTTCACTATCCCCGCCGGCGGCAAGATCGTTATGCTGGAGACCGTCGCGGACATTCAGGACTCCTACCAGCCTAGCAAAGTCTACAGGCGCGACAAGAGCAGAGCCGTTTCCGTCATCGCCGACTTAACGGAAGGCGGGTCTCTTAGCAAGGCAATGGACAACGTCAATAACGTCCTGAAGAAAGAGCAGCTTTTGTCGGCGAACTACTCTTCCGAGTCAGCCGGTGACTCGGAATTCATGGACGAGGCGATTCCCGACTTTATTGAAGCGGCCATCATGGCGGTCTTTTTGACCTTCCTGACGCTGGCGGCCATCCTTGAATCCTTCACAAGCCCCATCTACATCCTAACGACCCTGCCTTTGGGATTGGTGGGCGTCATGTGGTCTTTGTTCATCACCGGGCACCAAGTCTCCATCTTCGTATTGCTGGGCGTCGTTACGCTGATCGGCGTGGTCGTCAACGCGGCCGTGCTGTTCATCGACTGCGCGAACCAGACTATGGCTTCTCAGGGCGTCAGTAAGCGCGAAGCCATGCTGTTCGCGCTGCGTGACCAGTTCACGCCGGTCATGATGGTGACCTGCGCCAGCGCCATCGGCATGCTGCCCATGGCTCTGGCAAAGGGCATAGCCGGCGAACTGCGCGTCTCTATCGGCATTATTTCCGTGGGCGGCGTGACCTTCTCCGGCATCGTCATGATGGTGGTGCTGCCCCTGGTCTATCTCTTGTTCGCATCGGATAAAAAGACAACCGCAAAATATTAAAGCAAGGCATTTTTATGAGAATCGCATTTCATGAGCTGAATTACCCCGAAGGCAAAGTAAAATACAACGACGAAAGGCTCCTGGCGCTCCAGGAAAAGTTCAAGCCGGACAAATACTCGCCCTTCTTCGCCGAGCTGCACAAGGACGAATTCGTGCACGCGGACGCCATCATAATCCTTGAGGACGCCCTTTTGGACCTCCTCATCGAGGATATGGAGAAGATCGAGACGAGGCTTGAGCGGGCCGAGAGCGCCGAGGAGAAGGCGCTTTTGGAAAAATGCCGCGACATCCTAAACGAGGAGAAGCCGCTTTGCGACGCCGAGTTCACGGACGCCGAAAAAGAGATCCTGACGGTTTTGGCTTTCCTTTCGTACAAGCCGGTCGTCATCGTAAAGGAAGCCCCGGACGTCAACGACGCCATCAAGCTCTGCCTTGAGAAAGCGAAAGTGATGTTCTTCTACACCGCCGGCAAAAAGGAAGTGCACGCCTGGCCCGTGCCTTTAGGCTCCGACGCCGTCACCTGCGCCGGGAAGATCCACTCCGACCTGGCCCGTGGCTTCATAAAAGCCGACGTCGTTTCTTTCGAGGACTTCATGACGGTCTTCAATATGTCCGAGGCCCAGAAGAAAGGGCTGGTGAAACTGGTTGACAAAAATTATATAATTGAGGATGGAAGCATCATAGAGATACGCTTCAACGTCTGATATCCCCCACCCGCCACCCCAAAATATGCGACGATTTGCCATAATGCTGTTATTCGCCGCTTTTATAGCGAGCAGCGCCCAGGCCAAGCACGATTGGACCGTGCATCCTGAACAGACGCAGAGCAAGTTCGTCTCGAACCTTAAGGGCTGGGTAGTGGGGATGACCGTCGTGACGAACTTCAACACCATCCCGCCCTCCGGGATCTATTACCCCGGCATCAAGCTCTTCACAAACCTAGTCAGCCGGGGCGCCAAGCTTGTCTGCTACAACATGTGGGAAGGCCCGGAAGTCGGAATGGACGCCGAACTGCCCTTCGACGTCAAAAAGAACGCCTGGTACTACAAGGACGAGGACGAGCCCGTCGTCAAATACATCCCGGACAAAAGGAAGTTCAGCTACTCCTTCCCCCAGAAAGAGTATTCGGAGCTGGACTACTGCCTCATTTATAACGACACCATCTATCCCGTCAACGTAAGCGCCATAACGAGCAAGCTGACCTACAAGTCCACCTTGGCGGAACCTTTTTCCGAGGGCTACGACATCGTTGACGACGAGATGAACATGGGGCTCTACTCCAACCAGACCAACGGCTGGTTCATCGCCGATCCGGTAGATCTAATGACCGCCAACAACATCGTCTACAAAGGCGGGGAAACGCTGACCAACGGCTGCAAGGTGAAAGTGACCTTCAACGCCAAAAGCTGGACCATGAACTATAAGATCACGGACCCGGCGGGACAGTGGGTCGTCCCGGGCAGCAACCGGGAGCTGGGCGTCAAGTGGCTTAAGATCGACGGAAAGGAAATACAAGACGGCGCGAGGGGAGAGAATTTCCTCTTCACCAACGACGTCCTTGTTCTGTACAACTGCCGCGGCAGCAAGATCGAATTCAAGGGCGGGCTTGACATCATGTGCCCCTACGGCTCGACCAACGTCTTCGACAGCCTTGAGCACTCGCTTTGGGGCAACTACGGCTTCTGCAATTTTTTGGGCTACGGCAGAGTGGTCTTCCGCGGACCGGAGACCGCCCTTAAACTGAGGGACTGCGCCATGCTCCTTAACGAAGTGGAAAGCTTCAACGCGGACGACATGCCGGAAGTCATAGTGGACAACGAATACTACATCTCCGCGCCCTTCGAGCTCTTGATAGACGGCAAGAACGCGCGTGTGCATAAGCAAGGCAAGGGCTGGAAATACCGGCACGGCTCCCTTTACCTCGACAATTTCCAGGGCACCAACATCTACTGCGACGGCTACCTCAAGGTCTATTTGGAGCCTGGTTCCAAAAACCGCGTAATAGGCGGCATCGACTCCGGCTACGGCAGCCTCCGCTTCTTCGGCAACACCAACGCGACTCTAACCGTCGGCGCCTTCGACCACTCTTTCGGCGACCTTTCCTTCTCCAACATAACGCTCACCGTCAAAAACGAATCCGGCAGCACGGACTTCTCGGTCTTCTCCGGGAACATCTACGCCTTTGACTCGAAAATAACGGTCGCGCCCGCGGAAGAACATTCCGCCATGCTCTACGTCGCCAGCGGCAGCGTAGTTTTGACCAACAGCGCGCTCGTCGTCACCGCCAACGACGACCTTGCCGTGATGACGGACGGCAACCTTCAGCTCGTGAACTCCACCCTCTCTTCCGACGGCACGCTGGAGATAAGCGAAAACGCCAAGCTGTTCGCTTCAAAAGTCTCGGTCGGGAACGCCGGCGATCATTCCCTGCGCGTCTTCGGGAATTTTCTGTCAACGGGGTCGGAATTGGATCTCGGCACGCTCCTTGACGTTTACGGGACCGCCGAATTTTACAACGGAACCGCAAGCGTTTCCCCCGACGGCTTCGGCGACGCCCTGTCCGTCCAGGGAATAGCGCAGGCCACCAACGCCGTGATAAACGTGACCGGCTGCGCCTACTTCATGACCAACGTCGTCGTTAAGCAATGCGGCTTTACGATCTCGTCGGACTGCACCAACGCCTTCTTCTGCGAGAATTCCCTTTATATGACCGATTCGGTGCTCTCCGCCGAAAGTTTGGCGGACACCGTCGTCTGCCAAAACTTCCAAGCCTGCGACAGCGTTGCCGAATTGAAGACCGCGGGAGGCGCCCCGGGCCTCGTTTCCGAGAACGTCTTGCTGCAAGGCGAAAAGACTTTGGTGAGAGGCTGCCTTGAATGCGCCAATTTCCTCATGTCCGGCGGCATCCTTTATTCCGAGGGGAACGTCGCCCTAGCGGCGTCCCAAAGCGTCGAATTCAAGGGCGGCCGGGCAAAATTGGTCGGCGAAACGGAAGCCCTCTCCTGCCCGGAAGCGGTGACGCTATCCGACGGGACGAAAGAAGACCTCGGCGGCTGCCGCCTCATCGAGATAGAAGACGGGCTGGTGAGGATAAAAGAATGAGCCGGGCGACCTTCCTTTCTTGGGCCGCCTCGCTGGCGGCCCTTTTGCTTTTCGGCTGCGCCTCGACAGAGGCGCCTCCGCCGGGCGTCACTTTGCCCCAGGTCGCCATCGACGCTTATATGGAAAGCGAAGCCAAGGCGAAAGAAACCAAGCGCCTCTCAGAAGAAGAGCAGCGCAAGGTCGCGCCCGCCGAGCTCGAGCAAATGACCGAGCCCGAACCGCCCCCTCCCACTCCGCCGCCTCAGCCAACAGTCAAAAAAGGCTCCGGCCCCGCTTCCATCCCCATCATCATGTACCACCAGGTCCGCAACGACAAGTCCGGCGACATGATCATCTCGAAAGCGAAGCTCGAGGAAGAGCTCTCCTACCTTAAGCGGGAAGGCTACTACTCCATCTCGCCAAGCGAGTGGCTCGACTACTGCGACGGCAGAATAGGCCTTCCCCCAAAGTGCGTCATCCTTACCTTCGACGACGGCTGGAAATCGCAGTACCAGAACGCCGTTCCGCTTTTGGAAAAATACGGCTTCCGGGGCGTCTTCTACGTCTATCCCGACTTCGTCGGCGGCTCCGCCGCCATGAACTGGAAGCAGATCCAATCCCTGGCGAAAAGAGGGCATACCGTCGGCTGCCACTCCATGACGCACCCGAAGCTCACTCCCGACAAGAACGAAAGCGACAGAAATTACAAAGCCCGCATAAAAGAAGAGATCGCGGACTCCAAAAAGGTCATAGAGGAAAAGACCGGAATAAACGTAACTGACTTCTGCTTCCCTTACGGCTACTACAGCGAGGACTGCTTCAAGCTCCTCGATAAAGCCGGCTATGAGACCGCTACGACCGTCAACGCCGGGCAGAACTCGAAAGACGCCGATCCCTTCATCCTCTCCCGCTACCAGGTCAACCAAAGCACCTCGCTTTCCACCTTCGCCTCCTGGCTCACCGAACCCTGCGCCGAGGCTTACCTTGAACGCCCGGGCGACGGCGCCCGGACCAAAAAGGGAGCGGAATGCCGCCTCACCCTCAGCAACGAAATGCTCCAGGCCTGGCGCCAGGGCGGGGAAATGACCATCCGCTGCAACCACGAGCATCCCCAGTTCCGCCAGGACGGCAACACGCTCATCTTCCAGGCTCCCAAGGATGACGTCCACGTCACCTGCGCCATAAAAATAAAAGCCCGGGACGGCAGGACCTACCGCCGCTCCTTCTTCTTCACGCAGGGGAAATAAGATGACCCCGGAACGCCTGGAAAAAATAAAAGCCGTCCTCGACAAAAGGACCGACTACTGCGTTCCCGTCCTGGACAACGTTTACGACCCCTATAACTTCGCGGCGGTACTTAGAAGCTGCGAAGCCTTCGGCCTCCAGGAAGTCCACATCATCACCACCAGCGAGAAATTCGAACTGGAGCGCAAGATCTCCAAAGGCTGCGAACGCTGGCTCGACCTAAAGTTCTGGCACGAGCACAAAGCCTGCTTCGACTACCTCCGCCAGGAGGGCCGCCTCATAGTCGCCACCGCCCTCCCGAAAGACGGCGAACCAGCCGTCCCCCTTCCCGAACTTCCCCTAGACCGCCCTCTCGCCATAATCTTCGGCAACGAGCATAGGGGCGTAGGGGAGGAATCCTTAGCTGAATGCGATTTAAGGGCCTTTTTGCCTATGTACGGGTTCGTAGAGAGCCTGAACATTTCAGCGGCCTTCGCGGCCTCGCTAGGGGCCCTCTTGCCGCGTTTGCGCAAAGAGCAGCCAAACTGCGCGCTCAGCGAGGCGAAAAAAGCCGAGATCCTCGCCCGTTGGCTCGAAAACGAGCCCAAGCGCACGAAATCTCTGTGAGCTCTCATCATCACGCCTATGTGCGAAAAAAACATATCCCCTGCTCACGGACTACGCGTGCTTTGCCTTGATTAGCGTCCTCCGTGAGTTCGCCTGGGGATATGTTTTTTTCACACCGCGGCGTGACTTTTTATTCGAGGCAATTATTCGGAGCAAAGGGCGGCGTATGCCCCTAAGCGAACTCACGGAGGATGCACGTTAGGGAAATTGAGCGCGTAGTCCGTGAGCGAGGGGCATGCGCCGACTTTGCGACGAACTTACTTCCTTCTGAAGCAGAGAGCCAAGAGCGCGAGGAGCGCAAGCACGCCGGGCTCCGGCACGACTTCGAAGGTCGTGTCTTCGTCCTTCACCGTGCCGCCGTAGGGCAGGGTGTCGTCGCCCTGGACCACATAGCTGCCGTTGGGGAGATAGAACTGCAGGGAGCCGTACGGGAAGAAGAGGTCTTCCTCGATGAAGTGCCCGCGTCCGAAGTAAGTGTACTCGAAGGAAACGTCGCTGAGCTTCACGCCGTAGATGGTGCGGTAGGTTTCCTGGTCGGGCAGGATCTCGGGCAATACGGCGCCGTAGACTTCTTTTCCGCCTTCCTTGTCAAGGGGAGCCGGGCATTCGCCCATGGCCTTGCCCGGGCCTATCGGCATGCCGACGGAGGATAGCGCGTAAACGGAGCAGTTGCTAAGGTAGATGTTCGGACCGCGGCCGGAATCTTCCGGACCGGAGCCCGCGCCGATACCCGCGCCCTCGTTGCTCTCCACCGTAATGGTGCCGCCCGTGATGTTGACCGTGCCGGCGGGATAGACGTTGTGGCCGCCCTCGTCGCCGCAGCCGATGCCCGCGCCGTTGACAGCGTACGCCGCGACATAGCCGCCCTCGATGTTGATGGTGCCGGCGTAGCCGCCCCAGCCGGTGCCGCCGCCGATGCCCGCGCCAAAGACGCCGGCTATGGCGTAAACTTCGCCGCCCTTGATGGTCACGTCAGCGGGAGCCTGGGCGCCGCCGCCGATACCCGCAGCGTAAGCCGCGCCCTGGGCCATGACGGAGCCGCTCTCGATAACGATCGGGCCGTTGGCTTCGTTGTTGCCGCCGCCCAATCCGGCGCAGGCAAGGCCGCCCGCTCCGTCCTCGCCGGTGGCGATGGCGGTAACGGAACCTTCGCCGATGCCGACGATGGTAAGAGCGGAGTTCTTGGCCACGTGGATGCCGCAGCCTCCGCCGGAAACGAAGGCGTTGCTGCCGGCTATGGACAGCGTGACGATGGAGCTTTCGATATCGAAGGCGCAGCTGTTGGTGGTCGCGACGAGAACGTTCGTTATGGTGATCTGATGCAGACCGCTGGTAACTTTGATGGTGTACTCTTCGGTGTGGCCGTTCAGGACATACTCTTCATAGAGGCCCATAATGTGGCTGCCGCTCGTCGTGTAACCGTCCACGCCGCGGGAGGTGAAGACGGTCGGGCCGTATTCCACGGACAGATCGATGGAGCCGCTAGCTTTCTTGACGAAATAGGTGTCAGCGCCGTCGACCGTGCCGACGTATTCCTCTTCACCGCAGGCGACGGTGTATTCGCCGTTGGGCAAATGGAAGTAAAGGTCCGGCCCCATGGAGTGGCCGTAGCCCTCGTAAACGTAACTGAAGCTTTCATCGCCTTCCCTTGTGACCGTGCAGGTGAACAAGGAGCCGTCTTCCGGCTGGGCGCCGTAGATTGTCACCTTGTAAACTTTTTCGCCCTTGGCGTTCACGAGGTCAGGGCACTGGCTGTGGTTTCTGCCCGGGCCGATCTCCTCGCCCTGACTGGAGTAGGCGTAGATGGAGCCGCCCGTGATAGTGATCTTAGGACCGCGGCCGGAATCGTCCGGGCCGGAGCCCGCGCCGATGCCGGCGCCGCCGATACTGAAGGCTTCGATGGTGCCGCCGTTGATCGTCACTTCGCCGGCGGGATAGTCGTTGTGACCGCCTTCGTCGCCGCAGCCGATGCCTGCGCCGTTGTTGGCTTCCGCGTAAACATAGCCGCCGTTGATAGTGATCTTGCCGGCCGTGCCTTCCCAGCCCGTGCCGCCGCCGATACCCGCGCCGTAGTTTCCGCCGAAGGCGAAGACCGTGCCGCCGTTAATTGTCACGTCGGTAATGCCGTGGGCGCCGCCGCCGATACCGGAAGCATAGACCGCGCCGCGGACATAGACCAGGCCGCTATCAATAGTAATAGCGCCGCTGTTCTCGCCGGCGTAGCCGCCCAGTCCCGCGCAGCCGTTGGATTTCCCGTCGTCAAACTCGGCGGTGGCGATAGCGGTAAGAGAACCTTCGCCAGTAATGGTAAGAGAAGCAGAGCTGTCGACCAGAATGCCGCAGCTGGCGCCGGAAACGAAGGCATTGCTGCCGGCGAGATCCAAGGTCACCGAACCGGCGTTGATCTCGAAGGTGAAGCTGTTGCTGGAAACGATGTGCAGGTCTTCCACGGCGATCTTATGATTTCCGCCGGAGACGGTGATGCCGTAACTGGATTCGCCGGAACCTTGGAACTTATAATCGTCGAAAACGCCGGTGACGGCCGCTCCACCGGGAGCGTAACCAGTGACGCCTTCCGCGCTGAAAGACGTAACACCGTAATCGGCGCTAAGGACAGCGGTCTCGGCCATGGCGCCCACAGCCGCTAACAACGCAAACAAGATCAATGTTTTTTTCATTTAAGTTTTCCCCCAAAAGGTTGATTAATTTTCGCTCTCTATTCTACCATCTTTCGTAATCAAGCTACGCCCCAGCGCGAAAAAAAGCACATACCCCTAAGCGAACTCACGGAGGACGCCAATCAAGGCAATGCACGCGTAGTCCGTGAGCGAGGGGTATGTGCTTTTTTCGTGCGGAAGTGTTAGCTTACTTTCTGCGGAAGCAGAGAGCAACGAGCGAGAGGAGGCCGAAGAGGGCCGGTTCGGGGACGACGACGAAGGTCGCCTCGGCGCCGTTGATGGTGCCGCCGAAAGATTTGCCGTTGGATCCTTCCACTACGTAAGTGCCGTCGGGCATATAGAAGTAGAGGCTGTCATCGCCGGCATAACCTGCGCCGCTGTAGGCGTAGGAGTAGGCGGAGCCGTCTCTCTTGGTCGTGAAACTCACATCTTCCGAATCACCGAAGGCCAGGAAGTTGCCAGCATCGGGCGGAACCATCGCGTCGGGCAGAGTGGCCTTGTAGATAACTTCGCCGCTTTCTTCGGTCTTGGGAGCGGGGCATTCGCCCTGGCCGGCGCCCGGGCCGATGGGAGAGCCGGAATTGGAGGAGGCTTTGATGGAGCCGCCGCTGATATAGATGTTGGGACCGCGGCCGGATTCGCCGCCGGCGTTGCCGGCGCCGATGCCGGCGCCGCTGTTGCTGCGGGCCTCAATGGTGCCGCCGGAGATGGTAACGCTGCCGATGTAGTTGCGGCCGCCTTCGTCGCCGTTGCCGATGCCGGCGCCGTTGCCGCCCTCAGCGTAAACGTCGCCGCCCGTAATGGTGACGTTGGGGTATCCGCCCCAACCGGTGCCGCCGCCGATGCCGGAGGCGAAGTGGCCGCCGTAAGCTTTGACGGAGCCGCCGTTGATGGTGACTTTGCCGAACTGTCCGGCGCCGCCGCCGATGCCGGCGGAGTACGTGCCGCCGCGGGCCGTTATGAAGCCGTTGTTTATCGTAATGTTGCCGGAGGCCTGTCCGTCGCCGCCGCCGATGCCGGCGCCCCAATTGTCATTGGAGGTGGCGGTAAGGGAGCCGCTGCCTTCAATGGTGAGATAAGCGGTGTAGACCGTATGCAGAGGAGCGCCAATTCTTTCGCCGGTCAAGGTCAGGGAGTTGCTGCCGAGAAGGACGAGATCGACGGAGCTGCCGTCGCAGATGTCGAAAGGCGAGGTGGCGGTGGAAGAGATGGAGCAGTCGTTAAGCGTGATCCTGTGGCTGCCGGATTCAACGATAACGGTGTATTGGTCGGAGGTTCCGTTGATCACGTAATCGGCGTATTCGCCTTCCACGGGGGATCCGTTTTCGTCAAAACCGCTGACGCCGTCGGAGGTGAACAAGATGTCGCCCTGGGAAACGTCAAGGTAGGCCGTGCCGACGAGCTGCTTGGTCAGGAAGGTCTCGGCACCGTCCACGGTGCCGGCGAAAATGGCGACTCCGTTGTCGACGACATAATCGCCGTCGGGGAGATAGAAGTAGAGGTTAGCGTCGCTGTCGTGGCCGCTTCCGCTGTAGTTGTAATTGTAGAGAACCTCGTTCCTCGTGGTAATGCAAGTGTAGGTCTGGGAATGATCGGCAATAGCGCCGACTACGGTGGCCTTGTAAACGACTTCGCCGCCTGCTTCCGTCAGAGGATCGGGGCATTCGCCATGACCGGCGCCCTGGCCGACGGGAGAACCGGAGGTGGAAGTGGCCTTGATGGAGCCGCCGCTAATGTAGATGTTGGGGCCGCGGCCGGATTCGCCGCTGGCGTTGCCGGCGCCGATGCCGGCGCCGCTGTTGCTGTGAGCCCTGACGGTGCCGCCGGAGATCGTGACGGTGCCGATGTTGTAGTGGCCGCCTTCGTCGCCGTTGCCGATGCCGGAGCCGTTGCCGCTCTCAGCGTAAACGTCGCCGCCCGTAATGGTGACGTTGGGGTATCCGTTCCAGCCGGTGCCGCCGCCGATGCCGGCGCCGAAGTTGCCGCCATAAGCTTTGACCGTGCCGCCCGCGATGGTGACGGTGCCGGGCTGGCCCGCGCCGCCGCCGATGCCGGAGGAGTACATACCGCCGTTGGCGGTGATATTGCCGCCATAGATGGTGATGCTGCCGGAGGCCTGTCCGTCGCCGCCGCCGATAGCTGCCGCCCAGTTGTCACTGGAGGCGGCGGCAAGAGAGCCGCTGCCCTGGATGGTAACGGAGGCGCCGCTGGGAACGTTGATGGGAGCGCCGATATGCGGTCCGGTCTGCTTCAGCGTGTTGTCGCCAACCAGCAAGATCGTAACGAAGCTGCCGCTCTTGATATCGACTGGGGAAGCGGTGGAAAGGTTGATGTTGACGCCATCCAGCGTCAAAGTCACGGGCTCCGCGGTGTCAACCGTAACGGAATATTCCGTCGTAGAGCCGGTGACAGTGTAGCTGCCGCCTGAGGTGATGGAAAGATCACCGGTGGAAATGTCGTGGGCCTGCGCGGCGAACACCGCGAAGGATAGAGCAACCGCGATGGTTAAGAATTTTTTCATGAGCTTTCTCTTGTTGAGTTGGTTAAAGATTGTGCATCCTGTTTTCAGTGGACACTGATTTCAGTGTGGCTATTTTACAATAATGTCAAATGAAAAGCCATACGGAGCGGCGCAAAAAAAGGCTCCCCTGGTAGGGGAGCCTTTTTGTTTTTCGTCGGCTGGCCGAACTTACTTCCTGCGAAGGCAGAGAGCAACGATGGCGAGCAGGCCAAAGATTGCCGGTTCAGGCGTCGGAGCAATGGTGGAGCCGGAGCTGCTGACGCTGCCGGCGTAAGTCTTGCCGTTGTTGCCCGAGATGGTGTATTCGCCTTCCGGCAGATAGAAGTAGAGGTCGTAGGTGTCGGAGTGGCCTTCGCCCTCGTAGCCGTAGGAGTGCGAATCCGACTTGCGGGTGGCCGTGAAGGTCACTTCGCCATCGCCCGTGCTGTAGATGGAGTTGACATTGGGCGCGGTGGCGTCAGTCAGCGCCGCGCAGTAGATATCTTCGCCGTCGGGAGCGCTCTTGGGATTCGGGCCGTCGCCCTCTCCGGAGCCCGGGCCGATGGGAGAGCCGGTTTCGGACGTAGCTTTGATGGAGCCGCCGCTGATAAAAATCTCAGGAATGCGGCCGCTTTCGTTGCTGCCGTTGCCGGCGCCGATGCCAGCGCCGCTGTTAGAGGAGGCTTCAATGGTGCCGCCCGTGATGGTTATCGTACCGAGATCATCGTGGCCGCCCTCATCGCCGTTGCCGATGCCCGCGCCCTCGTTGCCTATGGCTTTCACATAACCGCCGTTGATGGTGATCTCTCCGGCGCCGCCTTCATGGCCGGTGCCGCCGCCGATGCCCGCGCCGAGCCAGCCGGCGGTGGCCGTGACGGAACCGCCGTTGATGGTCACGTGGGCTTTGCCGTGCTCACCGCCGCCGATGCCGGCCGCGAACTGCGAGCCGGTGGCGGTGATGGTGCCGCTGTTGATTATGATCTCGCCGGAATTTTCCCAGGAATTGCCGCCGATGCCGGCGCCCGCGCCGCCAGAACTGGTGGCGGTAAGCGAACCCGTGCCGCTGATGGTCACGGACGTGCCGGGTCCGACGTACAATCCTGCGCCCGCGTCGGAGATCAGAGAGTTGCTGCCGTTCAGAATGAGGTTAACGTCGCCGCCCTCAATGCGGAAAACTTGGAAACCGGCGATGGAAGCGTTGTCCAAAGTGATGGTAGGATCGTCGCTGGTATAAACGGAGACGAAACCATTCTCGGTCGTGCCGTCGATGATGTAGTTGCCGTAACGGCCTACGATCCTCGGGTACTGAACGGCGCCGATATCGTCCTCGATCGTGATGTCGCCGTCGCCAATGTGCAGATAAACTCTTTCAGGGATGTAGCGGGGGAGCGTGCCGGGTCCTTCATTGATCTCGCCGGCGAAATCTCTGCCGTTGGTGCCCTTGACCGTATATTCCCCGTTGGGGAGATAGAAGAACAGATTCGTTTCGCCAAGGTGACCGTAGCCGGTGTAGGAATAAGTGTAAGCGGTGCCGTCCTTGGTCGTCGTGAAGGTGTAACTGTCGGTATGACCGGCTAAAGCGCCGCTGACAGTCGCCAGAAAGACGGTTTGTCCGTCGGGAGTCCTGGGAGGTTGGCCGTTTCCATGTCCGGCGCCCTGGCCGATGGGTGAGGCGGCGGGATTGTCAGCGTAAGCTTTGATGGAGCCGCCGGAGATGAAGATGTCGGGAACATCTCCGCTTGAGCCGGTTTTGGCGCCGGCGCCGATGCCCGCGCCGCTTTGAGAGGAGGCCTCGATGGTACCGCCCGTAATGGTGATGGTGCCGGGGGTATAGTGGCCGCCCTCGTCGCCGCAGCCGATGCCCGCGCCGTCATCGGAGCTCGCTCTAATGTGGCCGCCGTTGATGGTGATCGTGCCGGCGCCGCCTTCCCAGCCGGTGCCGCCGCCGATACCGGCCGCGTAGGTGCCGCCTTCGGCCACGATCTCACCGCCGTTGATCGTAATCGTTCCGCCGTTGGCGTGGCCGCCGCCGCCGATGCCAGCACCGAAAGGCGAGCCGTAGGCTGAAACATGTCCGCTGCTGATCGTGATGGAGCCGGGATTTTCATATTTGCGGCTGCCGATACCGGAGTTCTGATCGCCCTCGCCGTGCACGTCGATATAGCCTTCGCCCTCGATGATCAAGGAAGTGCCACTTTTGACGCGTATGCCGGCGGAGTTCGCGGAGTGCAGGGTGCTGCTGCCGCGCAATATCAAGGTCACGTTGCCTTTTACGATATCCAGCGCGCATTCGGCGCCGTCAATTGTGACGTTCTCGAAAATGATGGTGACGTCGTCGGTGGTGTTGACCTTTATGGAATAAGTGTCGGTGTTGCCAGTCACTTCCCATTCGCCGCCCGTAGTGATGGACAGGTCGCCGGTGGAGATGTCATGGCTGGTCGCTGCTTGGGCCGCGAACGCCGCGAAGCACAAGGCAATCGCGAGGATGAAAAGTTTTTTCATGGGTTTATCTTCCAATTGATTGATTAAAGCTTTTGTAGGTTTATTGTTGACTTCAACTTAAATATTTTACAGCAAATTCGGAACAAAATCCACACAATAATGCGAACGCAGCATATACCCCTCGCTCACGGACTTTGCTTAGACACATGCAGGGAGCGAAGCAAAAAGGCATGTACCCGTAAGCAAACTTAGCGAAGCCTGTTTGCCAAGGGCACATGCCTTTTGCGTAGCGACTAATGCTAGTCAGAGCTTACTTCTTGCGGAGGAAAGCAGCCAACGCGAGCAGGACCAGGCCGAAGAACGCGGGTTCGGGGGTGGGGGTGATGGTGGAGCCGGAGCTGCTGACGCTGCCGGCGTAGGTCTTGCCGTTGCTGCCGGCGATGGTGTAATCGCCTTCGGGCAGGTAGAAGTAGAGGTCGTCGGTGCCGGAGTGGCCCTCGCCTTCATAGCTGTAGGTCAGGCCGTCGGCCGTGCGGGTGGCCGTGAAACTTACTATGCCGCCAGCGCCGAATATGGAAAGTATGGAGTCGGCCATGGCTCCTTCCAGCACAGCCTTGTAGATCGCTTCGCCGTGGTCCCAGTTGAGCGGAGTCGGGCAGAGGCCGGCTCCCCTGCCCGGCCCGATGGGAGAGCCATATTTTGAAGAGGCTTTGACGGAGCCGCCGCTGATGAAGATGTTTGGACCGCGGCCGGCATCCCCGCTGCCGTCTCCCGCGCCGATGCCCGCGCCCTCTGCGCCGGAAGCTTCGACGGTTCCGCCCTCTATGATGACCGTGCCGGCGGGATAAGCACTTGCTCCGCCATCTTCGCCGCAGCCGATTCCGGCTCCGCCGCTACGCGCTTCAGCTTTGACCGTTCCGCCTTTTATTATGACCGTGCCGGCGGTGCCGCCTCTGAAACCGCCGCCGATGCCGGCTCCGCCGGCATACGATGTAGCCGTTATTGTTCCGCCGTTGATGATGACTGTGCCGGCGGTGCCTCTGTCTCCGCCTCCGATGCCGGCTGCGCTACTCACTTCAGCTTTGACCGTTCCGCCGTTGATGGTGACTGTGCCGGCGGTGCCTTTGAAGCCGCCACCGATGGCGGCTCCGCCGCTATGCGATGTAGCCGTTATTGTTCCGCCGTTGATAGTGATTGGGCCGGCGGTGCCTTCCATGCCGCCGCCGATGGCGGCTTCGTCATACGAATCAATCTTGATCGTTCCGCCATTGATGGTAATCTGGCCGGCGGTGCCTCTCATGCGGCCGCCTATGCCCGTGTCCATGCCGTTTTCGATCGTGAGCGATCCGGTGCTTTCGGCGCTGATGGTCAAAGCGGCGGAAGCTCCGACATAGATCCCCGCGTCATTCCAAACTTCCAGCGTGTTGCTTCCGACGAGTATCAGTGTCACATTCCCGCGGTTTATTCTGAAGGAGGATTCCACGTCTGTGATGGAAACGTTGTCCAGAGTGATCTCGACATCGTCCGCGGTGTCGATGTCGATGCTGTTTTCCGTGGTGCTTCCCGTAACGGTGTACTTGCCGCCGGACTTGATCGATACCGAGCCTTCGCTGATGTCGTAGTCGACGGCGTAAGCCGCTACGCTGGCAAGAATGAGGAGAAGGAGAAGTTTTTTCATAACGGCGTCCCAACGTAATTGGTTAGTGCTTATGGGATTATTATATCAATTCAGCCAATTTTCAACCACAGGATATTTATGGCTGAATAGGGTAATGTTTTGCTTATTAGGGTAATTTGTGGCTTGATATTACCCTTATTATGTAGTATAATACCCTTAAAACAAGTAGGAGTTCGTATGCAGTCACTGAACGAAAAATTTTTGTCTTCCCTGCTTTTCAGCAAGGAGCAGCTGGGAACCTTGAAGCGCCTGGGGGAATACCAGGGCATGCAGCTTTTGTTCGCGAAGCAGACGCCGGAAACGCTGGAGTCGCTGCGGCACATAGCGCTTATCGAATCGAGCGAATCCAGTACGAGGATAGAAGGCAACGTTACGCCGAGGGAAAGAGTGAAGGCCTTGGTGAAAGAGGAGTCGAAGCCGCAGAACCGCTCGGAGCAGGAAGTGGCGGGCTACAGGGACGTCCTGTCCATGATCCACACCGAAGGCACCTACATGCCCTTCGCGGTCGACACGATCCTAAAGATGCACAAGACGCTCTACGGCTATATGGCGGAGGAAGGCGGGAAATACAAGACGACCAACAACGAGATCAGGGAGTACAATCCGGACGGGACACTGTTGAGAGTAAGATTCCGCGCGGTCCCCGCGGCGGAGACGCCCGCCGCCATGGAAGACCTTGTCAATTCCTACAGCAAGGCCATAGGCACGCTGGATATCGAACCTTTGATCATCATTCCTCTCACTATTCTGGATTTCCTTTGCATCCATCCTTTCCGGGACGGCAACGGCAGAATAGCCAGACTGCTGACGCTGCTTCTGCTTTACCATTGCGATTACAACGTGGGCCGCTACGTTTCATTGGAAAGGATAACCGAGCAGGCCAAGACGGAATATTACGCGGCCCTGAAAGCCAGTTCCGATTTTTGGCATGAAGGCAAACACGATCCGCATCCCTGGCTGAATTATTTCTGGGGCATGCTGCTCAAGGCTTACCATGAGCTGGAAGAAGGCGTGCGCGGCATGGGCACGGGCAGAGGAACGAAAAGCGAGCAGGTACGTCAGGCTGTTTTGAAACGCTTCCTGCCGTTCAGCCTTTCCGAGATCGAGGACGACTGCCCCTTGGTCAGCCACGACATGGTGAGAGCCGTCCTTAAGAAGATGAAAGAGGAAGGGCTCATCCGTCCGGAAGGTCACGGACGCGGCGCCAAATGGGTCGTCAACAGAATGACCGTCGCGAAATAACGGTCACTCGCTTTTGAAACGCAAATTCAGCTCCGCTTCGCCGCTTTCCGCGGTTAGGGCTACGTTTACGATCATAGATGAATCGTCGTTTTTGACTTCATTTGCCTCGGCGTTTCCACCTTTGGGATCAACTCCTTCAAAAGTATAATTGCCCGGAACATAAAAAGCGTAATTCTCTTTCGCTTCCGGAACGCATTTCAGTTTCACTTTCAAATTCAAGCCTTCCCAAACGATGTCCGTAACGCTTATCGCATCCATGCTGACATGCCTGCTGGAGCCTATCAGCTGGGGGATGTCAAGTTTTTCCCTAAGCGCGATAACTTTCGTCCTGCCGTATAGAAGATTATCCCAACGCAAGCTGTCTTTGACTTCTCCTATGAACTTCTGCTCCCAGAAATCATAGCCGAGATAAGTTTTCGCTGGATCGAGTCCCAGTTTGGCCAAAGGCGTATTGTCTTCAGCAAGCGACCAGATCGCATTCCTCTGCGCCACGCACCATTGCCCGTACGGTTTTTCAATATGGATCGCCCACAAAGTGGAAAAAGGAGATTTAACGCCCGGCTCCACGCTGGGACCCATTTGCTTCATGGCCAGTTCTTCCGATATATCGGATGTCAAATACTCCCTGCTATACAGCCTTGCCGAAGGATGATTGGGATGGATGTCGCCGCATTCCGCCGTTCTGGTCTCCAGAGCGGGAAGCGCCCTTTGCAGAGTGTATATCGATTCGTCCGTCATTTGCTCGTTCTTGTCACTGTAAGTCAAAAGCCCGCCAGTTAGGGAAACGTTGGACACTCTGGTGCGCGACCATTCCGGATGAGCATGCATGACCACGTGATCGGGATCATTTACGAAAACGATCCTATGAGTGGAATAAAACTCCGCAAAATAATAAAGCGATCTGTGGAAATCTTCCCAATTGTCTCCGCAATCCACCGACACACGACAGGCGTCGAAAGCTCCGGCTATTTCATTCATCACGCCCCAGCATGACATAAGGTACATATCGTCTCCGCAAGTTAGGCGCGCTGCCAGGGACAGGTTTCTGAAACGCCGTCTCGCTTCCTGCGGCACATAGGCCGTATTCAGGCCTTCCAAAAACGTATGCCGCATGCCGTCAACTTTAAGATATTTGAATCCTGCATCCTTGATGTATTTGAAGAGCGGCACGTAATAATTCGTAATGGTATAATCGGACATGTCTGCCATGAATCTTATCCAGTGAGACTGCGTAGCCTTTCCGTTCGGCCTGCGGCATAAAATGTCTCTTTTGTCCTCTGGCATTTCGTAAGCAAACAGATCGGTGTTCATCCAAATGCCCGGCTCCAAACCTCTTTCCTCAATGATTTTCGCGATTTGCGGCGGTCCTTCAGGAAATCTTTTGGAAGTTCCCTTGAAAAGATTCACAAGATTGACATCCCTTCTGTCCACGCCAGGTGAATTGATCGAATCAAAACGTGTGAATACCTTGCCCTGAAATCCGTTGTCAACCTGCAGAAAATTCATCCCGTATGGTATGAAATTCTTCGCTATAAAGTCCGCCGTCCTTTCAATCTTTCCAGCGTCAAGATCATAATAATATGCAACCCATGAGCACCACCCATTCATGCTCCTAGCGTTCAGCCTCCTTGTCCACGGCTCATGACTGCGGTAGCCCAAATGATCTCGGTAGTAATGAGGTCTGAAGTAAAAATTCATGAAATGGTTTGAAATAACCGCCGAGAAAGACGCCGAAAGCGTCCCGTCCGCCTCCCTTTTCATCTTCGTGTCATCCCATTTCCACCCGTCGCAATACCATTCCAGTGAAGCGTCCTCGTCCATATCGTACAGTCCATTGACGCCGTAAATCAAAGGATTCCCAAGTTGCGCCAGTATGGCTTCTCCTCCAGCCGCCCTTCGAGTCCTCAAAACACCTGCATTCTGGCTTAAATTAACTTTCACTTTTACATGATGAACACCGTCGTCAACGATAAGGAAAGTATACAGCTCCCTAAGCGGGGAAGAGAAGAAGACGTCGTCAGAGTCTGAGTGGTACTGGACTTTCAGTCCTTTCTCGAACTCTATCGTTATGAAGTTCCTGTCATTGTAATTCAGCACATGCTTTCCGTCTTCCCTTACGGCGCATATCATATGCCCGGCAGAAGGAATCTCTTTCAAAACGAACTCCCCTCTGAGTTCAACGGAAACAAGCAAAAGAACAAAGCAAGCAAGAGCAATCTCTTTCATTTTATCACCGTCCCTTTATATCGTTTTTCGATTTCTTCCAATATTTCCTCTTCCGTGTTTCCTTTAAACACAAACGGATGGTCTTCAGATATCCTGTCTTCTTTAAACATTATCCTGATATCAGAATAGACCATATAATCTCCGGCAAGAGGATCCATGTAACCAACATACCACAAACATGTGTTTTTGTTAAATTGATTTGCATTATCTATTTTCTGTCTTTTATTCATCGGCATATAGCAAATATCTTTTAAACCTGGTTTGCCATCGTTTGGTTTTAAATTTCTAACTGGCAAAACTTGTACATACTCATACCAGAGCTCATCTTTATATTTTCTAGTCAATTGATCATAAACAAAAATGTTTTTTTCAAATGTACTATAAATGAAATTATTGGTGGGATATGTCAATTCTGGAGGATTTGGATAGTAATTAATATCATCCGCATGAGTGTTCAAGTAATTTTGATACAGTAGGAAACTTTTATTATAGAAAGGGGGTAAAACGCCATCGCTGCTTTTAGGATTTTTGCCTAAATCACTAACAGATACTTTTAAATAATCACCGTTTAAATAAGATTTATTTTTGCTATCGAATATTATCAAAAACGTATGGATGATTCTAGGTTCTATTTTTGCCGCCATATATTGATTTTTAAATTTAAATTGATTTAGCAATTTCCCCATCGGAGCGGCCTTACCGCGAAAAGGGCGGCTAGAAACGTATTTTATTTTAAGATTATCGATATTTCCTTTCTTGCCGAAGCCATCAGTACTAGTCCACAATTGACAAATTGCAGGTTCCGATTGATTTAAATAAAGATTCACTTCGCAACTATAAGCGCTTTTTCCATCAAATCTCAACAATGGCTTCTTGGGGAAAAAAATAACCTTTTCTTTTTCCGCTTTTAGGGGATTTGTTTTAAAAAGCATTTCCTGTTCATTAGTTAATCCATCTTCGTCCGGGTCTCCTTTTGTAAACATTAAGAGCTTTGATTTTTCATTGTCTCCCTTACACAAATAATCAATCCATTCTTGAGGCATGCGATCTTGATCTGCAGATTTGCATTTAACAAGCGGATTCTTGTCTGATCCATCAGGAATTCCGTCTTGGTCAGTATCTGGCTCGAAAGGATCTGTGACGAAGCCTTTAACACCTCTAAGTTCTTCAAAATCGGAAAGTCCATCTCCATCTGTGTCGTTGCATATCGGACTTGTGGCAACCCAAACATTCTTATCAACGTCATCTAATTTTAGAACCAAATTCGTCCCTTTCATTTCCTCCAAAAATGACAACCCGTCCTTGTCTTCATCCGAAGCCAAAAGAGAGTTTAGTTCGTGTTTTGATATAAGTTCTTCCCGTTTCCCGTTTGCCCACTCGTAAGAGGCCATTCTTACTCCGTTGCCATCATCATTCATTTTGTGATATTTGTCTCCAGGCAAAAGCAACAAATTAAGTTTGTATTTATCGTTGAATATTTTAGGCTCTTTTACCCCGTCCTTTTTAACTTTTTCATAATTCAAGACAGCAATTACAACAGAATTTGATGATTTGTTTATATAATCGCTATCGGTAATCGAATTGTTATCGAAACATATTTTTCGCCATGGTTGTTTTTCCAACAATACTTTCTTGGCATTTTCATTTTCCTCTTTTTCCTTTTCTTCTTTTTCTTTGAGTCGGACTCCATCTATCTCAAATGAAGATCTTCGTTCATATTTAATATTGCCTTTTATCTCTTCGTTTTGTACGTTATAGCCGCCAGAAGAAAAATCAATGTCGATCCCTTTGGCAGAAATTGTCATTCCAACAACTATGATGTAATTCAAAATTTTTAATTTCATGCCTACTCTCCTATATTATTTATCCTTTCTTTGACTTCTTTGGTAAATATATCATTGCTTTTTTTAAACTTAGGCACCTCACCGTGTATTTTTTCGATTTCTTCCGCCTTTACTCCTTTATAACAATCTTGTTTGCTAATATCAGCTGAATAAGTTCCAACAACTCCGTCACTGCGGTTTTTATAATAGATTTCGCTAGTTTTAATTGGATTTAATCCAAAAGTAGATATCGAAAAAACAGAACGCCCCATGTCAGCTAAATATTCTAAAAAATCAACCGGCGGATCAGTAAAAGTATCTAATAAAGCCTTTGCGCTAGTATAAATTTTGAGATTCGCTAATTTCCATAACGAATCGACAGAAGATACCGCTCCGCCAACTATTGATTCGTGCTTAACTGTGCCGACTAAAACAGATATGTTAGTGCATTCAAAATCAAATGGTTCCAAATGCCTTCTCCAGTTGTATTCAGAACCACGAGATAAAATTTGGAGGTTAACTTTAGATGTTTTTTTTAGCGTTGTAGTTACCGGAGCAAGATTTGCCACTTCGTTTGCCGTCGCCGATCCAAAAAAGGGGGGAGCGGCTAAAACAATATTGTCGATATTTTCCCTAAAATGTGCATTTTCATTAATACATTGATAATAAGTCAAAAGGCATCCCATAGAGTGGGCGACTATTGTGCCTCTAAAATCATTTGTCTTTCGGTTATCACTAATAAATTTTCCAAAAGTATCATTTCCCATTCCCATATTCTTCTCCAAAATCCCTTTGTCATCAAATGAGTCCCAAATAAAATCATAGCTTTTGAAAGGTCGTATATCATAATAATTGTAAGATTCTATTAAATCTCCAAATGACGTACCAGTATCACCATCACATTTGGGTGATGAATCTATTCCATGAACCAAGAAAACTGGCTTTATCCGACTCATACGGGCACGTATTTGCATGCGATTGCCTTCTAAAGACGAGGTAAATCTTACTATGCAATAATAAATATTTGATATTTTAAGATTACGAAAAGTAAAACGTTTAAAAAATCCTTTGTCATTGGAAGGATACATTGAATGTTGCTTTATGCTTCCTTCAAAAAAATCCTCCTCTTCATAAATCTGATATTGATAATCTTTATCATAAAAAGCCGTATTAAGACTAGTCTTTAAATATTGATCTTCGGTATCTGAACTAATCTCAAAAACCATTTCTTCACTAACTGGTTTAAAAGTATATATAATTTGTCGATGTGAGTTTGAAAGGCAGGACATCACTCTGGATTCCTCCCATTTTTTTCCCTCTCTGACTTCGTAGTAAGTATTGGCATATAAAGAATACTGTTTGTTTGTGATTAGTATTTCTGCCGGATGTTCAACTTTAACATAGCTTTCCAAGTTTTCATTTAGATTTGTGCAAGACAAAGCCAAAACGAATCCGTTTGATTTATTAACAATCTTAGTTTTTTTCACTTCATTGCTTTGAACGATACTCACTTTTAGACTATTCTCAACATCTGATTTGTTATGCATCCATATGTCATAATTTTTGCCCCTTGGACGCAAAAGATAATAATCAACATCGGGCACGCTGTTAGACGAAACGCTTTGAAACAAAGTAAAAGTTCGGTTTCCGCTGTCGGGAGGCATCTTGTTTTCCAGGAATGCAAATTTGTTCGTTTCACCTTCAGGATAGCTTGTGTCGCTTGCTGGATCCCATTCACAATCAATATACTCATAAAGATCATTCGGCGGCCCGCTTTCTCCAGACACATCAAAATCACCAACCTGACCATTTTCTCTGTGGGCTAGGCACGTTTTTAACATTCGGGATTTAGTATCCACGTTTTTTCTATAGTTTAGTTTTACAAACAAAGTAATTTCTTTGTAATCGTTGCTTTCTGTTTCGTAATAATCAAGCCATTCGGGAATATCATGCAGGCTTACATCTACCTGAAAATCCGTTGGATATGATATTCTTTCACTGATTAGATATGAAAGTTTATTTGGGGTAAAGCACAAAATTGTTTGGTTCGTGGAAACAGCGGGTTCCAAAACCGTGCCATTACACTTTTGCGTATTTAGAAAAAACAAAAACAAAAAAAACAATGTTAAAATATGTTTAAATCTTAACAACGCGCTTCCGTTCTCCTTTTTTTTGGAAGCTTGCGTGCCTGCCCGGATGTGGGAATGTGGTCTGAAAAAGATATGTTTAATCATAGCGAACCTTTCCCCGTCTTAACTCCCAAACCTTCTCTCTTTGGTTCTATTTTTAAACGCACAGATTTTGTCTCATATTTTGCGCCGTCAAAAACAGAAATGAAAAAATCAAAATTACCTTCTTCTTCCGGCATTCCCCTTAATTCTCCGTCATATGTAACATGCAGACCTGGAGGAGGATTTCCATTCGTGTTCAGGAGCCAGAAGCAAGGGCGTCTGGATCCGCCTTTGACTTTCAAGCGGTAATAGTAGTCCCTTCCTAAATAACCGTTCGGAAGCACCTCATCTATGTCAATATAGAGAGGCGTTGATTTGCTATCATAAGGATCCGTCCCGTGCCTGATCTCGTAGTTGTCATCAAAACCGTCATTATCGCTATCTCCTGACACCCACACATAGAAATTTCTCTGTTTACTATTTCTTATGTTATCGTTAAAATCTATTGCCGAAACCTTCCAGTAGTAATAGCCAATTTCTGTGAAATACTCTGAGATAGGCAACGAAATGCTAGTAAGGGTTGTCGTTAAAGATAACGAGTCGTAATCATGGAACAATTTTAGTATGTAATAAACGCCTGCGCCTTCCGGATCCGTTGATTCGCTCCAAGAAAAAACATTTGTAGAATCAACGTTCATCACACCGTTTGTAAGGTACAAGATCGCGCCGTCTTCTGGCTCTATCAATTCGGGAACGGAAGGAGCCAAATTGTTATTGCCAAATAGCATATTGCAAGTAATCGGGAGCTCCTGACTGTACGGTCCAAACTGGTCAATAACGCGTACCCATTCCTGAGTAACGCCTTTATTCATTGTTTTAGGGTCCAAAGTCAACTTAAAATCAATCTTTTTATAGTTGGGGCTAACAAATGTAACGCAAGCATCTTCCGGCATTTCTTCTAAAAAGTCTGGCCAAAAAACACTGTATCCATCCATAGAAATATTTGCATCCCAGTCCAATTTGCTGATGTGTACCGCTCCGGTGATAACGTCAGAAGCAAAAAAGGTAGCCGAAAAGGATTCGGTAATAGGAGTTCGACCTATTGTTAGATCCAACTTTTCCGGCTCGAAAATTACCTTGTGAAACCCATTGCTGAATATTGGATTCGTTTTGTTCAACCTTTCATTTAGATTGCTGATTCCATCACCATCACAGTCAGCGTTGTCATCAAAAAGATCGCCAACTGTCATACCAGCTTTGGCAGCTATCGTTGACCAATAATTCGTCCAATCTGATTTTATATTATTGGGATCAAGGGGATGAAGATCCAAATCATCAGGTATCCCGTCGTCATCACTATCCCTCGAGCATGGATTTGTAGAATAGTGATGTTCCACACCATCTGTCATATATTTATGTTCCGCGTAGACCTCATCTCCGTCTTTTATTCCATCTCCGTCGGTATCAGGCGATATGGCAATGGTATGTATATCTATGCTTTTGGCTCCGGTAGTCAAATTAAGAACCATATTGGTGCCAAATACCTCGTTATAATCGTACAAGCCGTCCTTGTCTGTATCCCTGTCAAACGGATTGGTGAGAGTTTTTAAATACTCTATTGCAGTAGGAATTTTATCACAATCGTTATCATAAGTTAATTGATTTGCGTTAATGTGAAAACAATTGTTCGCATCTGGCAACGTTATTATTTCTCCAGGATCAACTACCATGTTTTTGGCAACATCATCCCAAACAGGGTGCACATATCCATCCGGAATCATTCCCTGAAGAAAAAAACTCACATAATTTTGATATTCTTCGTAGTGAGGATTATTCGGCGCGATTATTTTCACCACTCTGGAGGTAGGAAAATCGTTTATAAAATCATTCGTAAGATAGTTGACTGAAGTGGCGGAAAGTGCATTTGGTTGAACCAGAGATGGTTGATTAGAATTCATTATACGCATATTTGCTTCAAGGAAATACATGGTGTCGGCGTCTATCGGTCCGCAACTTGCAAACTCATTGGCTTCTTCAGAGCCTGTAAGATTGAAAATATCAAAACAACTCTTATAATACATTACAAGTTTTATCTTTTCCGGAAGATCATCGCCATATACGTTGAAATAATCGTAAACAATACCGCTTTTTATAATCGAAAATCGTACAGACTGCTCATCCAGAAGTTCTGAACCTCTGTAACTTCTTATAGCCACATTCGGGTATATAGGTATATCGGCGCTAAATTTAACGAAAGCCGTAAAATCTATCCATGCATATCCGTAACCCGTATTTATCCATGCATAAACTTTTGCATTGGGATTAAATTCAAAATGATCGCATCCCTCATCAAACTCACTGAAATTGACTTTTATTTCTATGCCGGCTACTTCTCCATACCCTACCAGAGTATGGCAGAAAGTAAAGATAATAAACAGCGTAAAAAAAAACAATTTCATTTTCGAATGATTATATAATTAAATGAAAGATTTTCATTCCATGTTTTGTCCAAGATAACCTTAAAGCAAGCATTGCTTTGAATGCTTCTAACGCTCCACCAAATGTTGCTGATCGGCTGCCTGGGAGTCAATATTATTACAGCCTGATCTGTTATTCCAGAACATGAAACGGCCTTTTCAGTTTGTTCGGCTGGGATAGTAATAATTCCTGCTTGTCCGCCTGATTCAAAACTGAGGAAAGATTCTGCCGAGATTTTTTTCCCCTCGGGAGCGGACAGTTTCAAATCACCTGCATTGCTACGTACTTTGGCGTTTTCATTAAGCAAAACAATATCACTGCAAATATTTGTAGTGCCTATTTCCCAATCGGCTTCCGCGTTGAATTTCATCTGAGTGACTTCAAGGCGGTTTGTAATTGATCCTCCAGCAGTCGTAATGATTCTATTTTGCAATTCCTGGCAAAACATTTCCCAAGTTATATTAGGACTATTGGTAAACGCAGAAACGAACATATCTTTTAGACTCAAACTTGTTACCACCTCAGAACCCGCGACCGTTATGTTCCCGCTTTCCACCGCCAGTCCGGTTTCGCTGAATGTGAAACTTTCGTCGTCGCTGAATTTCAGAATCGACCAAATTTCCGAATTGCTGTAATCGCTTTCCTCCCAGTCATACAAAAACAGATAATCAAACCAATCCTGAGGACTAGGATTGCTTCGCGGCATTTCCGGATTTCTGCCGGGAGATGATGACCTCGGATCCTCCGGCTCCTCGGGCGGCAACACCTCGCTGGCTCCTATAGGTTTGTAAAATCCTCCCTGCCTATAGGAATTTGCCAGATAAGGATACAACGCGCCGTTGGTTTTTTTTATGCACAACAGATAATCTCTGTCAGCCTGGATGGGAACTTTTCCGTGTCGGGGAGGAAATTTCCATTCGCATCTTGGAAAGTTTGAAGTGTCGACTGTTACGCAAGACCAAGTTTCAAAAGCATACTGTCCCGTCAAGTTGTCCTGTGTAACAGTTTGCACGTAAACGTCTAATGGCGCTGGCATCTTGCCGGGATCATCGCAGTACAACGTGATACTTTCAAGAAAGGTGTTTGTCGATACTCTGAATTTGCTGCAGCATCTGTCCCAGTTCTGCGCAAGCGCGTAGACATAGCCGTATCCGCGCGGTTCAACGTTGCCGACAATCGGAGACGATTTGGCGATGACAACGCTGCCATCGACATTCACTTGCACGGCGGAAGAAAGGGTCTCGCAATGCTCGTTCAGCTGGGCATAAGCGGAGTTTAGATTTTGCAGAGAATTTTGCAGGCTTGTTTGCGAATCCGATATGGAGTTTAACGTGCTTTGGAGGCTTGCAAAGTTCGCACTTAAAGTCTGGCATGTTGCGCTCAGGGTGAAAACGAGCTCGGACAATTGATTAAACTGTTCAGTTGTCACATAACCAGCTCTCAACTGATCTCGGCTATCTCCGGCATCGTCGGACTGACTGCCCATTATGCTAACGTAATCCCTTATGTCGCGATTGTCGTAATAAATATTTCCGTCGGGACCAACGATGATATTTTGTCCTTCAAGGCAAAACAGATCGGAGAAATTTCGCAAGCCCTGCGGTATTTCCGACCGAATCCTTTCCAGACTAGACGTTATGGACACATACTGGCTTTTGATCTCCATAACTTGAGCCTGAAGGTCCTCCACGCTTCTGATAAAGTCGGCGTCGCAAATGTCTTCCGGGACGCCGTAAACTGCCGCGCTCGCGACGGGCAAAGCTAGGAAAGCAATCTTTGTCAGCAATGTAATTCTCATCATGTCATCTCAACGGTCGTTATTGTACTGGAATCATTGTATTAAAACTTATCAGTTTGGTCAAGCGGGAAAAATTTTATTTCCGTTAGATCAAAAATATTTACGCAAGTATATTGACGCAGAAACATGCCCGAAGACTATGAGGCGAAAGAAGGCGTAGCCCTCATAGTACTCTTCCAGAATCTTGTTTTAGTAGTTCAGTCACTTATTGCTTTTCTTTCGGCAGCTTGAATTCCTGCGTTTCGTAGGGGATGTAGATGGGAAGGTCCTCGTCGGTGTTGACGATGTAGACCCACCAGTTGTTGTAACCCCACTTTGTGAAGCCCGGCTTCTTGGGAAGCTGCCTGAGCCACCACTGCTGGTAGCCTAATTGGTCGCCTTCCCATTCTTCTTTGCCGATCATTCTCGCTCTGCCTCTACTGAGGTCGGGATATCCGTGCCAGGCGTTGACGAAGCTCATGACTTTGTTGGTGTTGGCGTAGTCGTAGCCGTGGTCGCCGTTGGGCGGAACATGGACGTTGCCGATGTTGGCAGTAACGTTGTTTTTTTGGCCTTCCGGGATGGCGGTGAAAGTGTTCCAGGGATCTTTTCCGTAGAGTTCGGCTTCCCACTCTCCTCTAGCAAAGACAAGAGACATGATGCTTTCCACTCTGTGGCCGAAACTGTGGATCATGTTGTCCGGGCCGCACTCGTAGTTGAAGCCCATGACCCAGACGGTGTGGCCTATTTCCTCGGGTATTTCATACGGGCGGTAGAACCAGGGGTTCAGCGTGGGAGCGAATCTGGCGTAGCGGTTGGGAATGTACATGGCCAGCTCGTCGTAGCCGAAGCCGCCGGCGCCCCAGATCCAGACTTCCGTTATGCCTTCTTCCTTGCAGCGGCGGATTAGGTCGTTCTCCTCGAAGATCGCGCGGTAGTCCGAGCGGTCGGGCTGGTGCCAGGTGTTGTTTTTCCGAGCTTCCAGGAAGGTGTCCTCGTCATATTTGAAGCCGTCTATCTTCTTTGGGAAGGCATCGCGCTCGATTATGTCCACTATCTCGTAATTGACATATCCGTCGCTGGAGTCCCTTACCACGTCGCAGAGAAGCTGGCTGAGTTTTCTGGGATCTTTGGCTTTCAGATATTCCGTAAGCTTCGTGCCGCCGTTGACAAGAAGGAGGGGATCGTAGATGAGAACGATGACTTTCGCCTTGACGGGAAGGCAGGCCACGCCGTGGTCGTAGGCGAAGGCGGGCGGCTGCCAGGCGCTCGTTTTGGGATCCTCCATGTAGCACTTGATGTTCTCGTCCTGGACGCCCTTCGGCTTGCGATCGGGAAGAGTTTTCCACGCGGGCGTTGTGTTCTTCACTCCTTCTTTCACCCTGATCTTTTCCGGGTTTTTGTTCGACGTAAAGTGCAAAGCGAGAGCGGCGCCGATGGCCGCGCCGATAACAAGGATGATCCAGTATTTCATAGCAGTTTCTTTCTCCAGAAGAGCACGAGCATGATGAAGCACGTTATGACGGTGAAGCCGATGATGTAGTGGAAACCGTAGTTCATCTTGGCCACCGGAAGATCCGTGGAGTTCATGCCGTAAAGCGAGAAGATAAGCGTCGCCCAAGCGAAGACGATGGAGATGCTCGCGAACCGTTTCAAGATCTGGTTGACGTTGTTGTTGATGACGGATGCGAAAGCGTCCATCATGCCGGTAAGAATGTCGTTGTAGATCTTTGCGGTCTCAAGCGCCTGCCTGTTCTCAATGATGACGTCCTCCAAGAGGTCTTCCTCGTCCTCGGTGAGGCCTTTCCTGAAGAAGGCCATTCTTTTAAGACGGTCGAGCATGAAGTCGTTGGATCTAAGAGAAGTCGTGAAGTAAACGAGCGTCTTCTCCTGCGCCATCATACCGAAGAGGTGCTTGTTGCTCATGGAGCTCTCCAGTTTCTTCTGCACGATGGATGTGTTCGTATTGATGTCCTTCAGGTCGGAGAGGTAGGTAAGAGAGGTCTGCCAGAAGATCTGGAGGATAAGGTAGGGGAAGTGCTTTACGTAAAGGTGCTTGTTTTTCTGCTTGAAAAGGTTGTGGATGATGTTGGTCTCTCTTCTGCAGAGCGTGATCATGCAATCCTGGACCAGAATGATGCCCAGAGGCACGGTGAAATACTGCCTGTAGCCCTTGGCCTCGTTCTCTTCGTAGGTCGGGATACGGTAGATTATCATGTTGTAATCCTCGTCCGTTTCGCAACGGGCTCTTTCATCGACGTCCAGAGGGTCGGTTATCGTTTCGACCGGCAGCTTGAAGTACTTGGCAAGATTGTGCAGCTCCTCGGGAGTGGGATTGCTGGCGTCTATCCAGGTGTGGGGCTCGATCTTCTGGGTCTCGACGAGCGCGCCCTCTTCGGCTTTGTAGATCTTCAGCATTAGTGTTCCTCCTTTTCTTCATCAGTAAAAGGTTCTACATGTATGAGCACATCGCTCAAGGAATATTTTTCAACTAGTATGTCCCTTACCGTGTGGGAAAGCTTGTGTCCTTCGTAGACCGTCATGTCCTGGTCGACCAGGATGTGCATGTCGAGGAAGGTGACGTTCCCGTTCACCCTGGACCTCACGGCGTGGATCATTTTGACGCCGGGGACTCTCATCGCTGTCCTTCTGATGCTCTCGAGCGTTTCGGGAGGAAGCCCTCTGTCGATCAGCGCGTCGAAGGCGCCCCTGACGATCTCGAAAGCCGCGTAGAAGATCATAAATGAGACGAGTATGCCGCCCACGTTGTCGAGGAAGTACCACTTCGGGAAGACCCTGGTGAGCAGCAAAACGACAAGCACCGGAAGCGAGCTCAGGGCGTCGGTCCTGTGGTGCCAGGCGTTGGCTTTCAGGGCCTGGCTCTCGAGCTTCACGCCCAAACGGTAAGTTCTCTGATATAAAATTTCTTTTGTTATGACAGACACTGCCGCCACGACGACCATCATCCAGGAGAAGACCAGCTCCTCGCAGCCGAAGGTCATCAAAGCGACGAAGAGTATCCTCAAAGCTACCGCGAAGAGCAGGCAGCCGATGAAGAACGTGACAAGCGCCTCGAGCTTGGAATGCCCGTAGGGATGAGCTTCGTCGGCAGGTTCGCTCCAAAAGCGGGAACCCAAGAGCAAAGCGGCGTCAGTGACCAGATCGGAAAGGCTGTGGATACCGTCGGCGAACAGCGAATGGCTGTGCCCCAGTTTTCCGAAAAGGATCTTAAGCGATGCTAGAAAGACATTGCAAAAAACCCCCAGCCAAGTGATGCGCTTGAGTTGGGCTTGGTAGGTCTGGACTGTCAGGGGTGGCACTCATTTGCTCCTTTAGCCAGCGGCCGGGGGGTTATAGGGGAAAACCTTTTTGGGTATATATACCCAAAAGACTTGCGCTATTCTATCACTAGTGGGGTTTAAAAGTCAACGCTAGAGCGCGCTTGGCGCGGAGACGTCATGTGCCCCTCGCTCACGGACTACGCGCGCATTGTGAGAACGCAGCATATACCCCCCGCTCACGGACTACGCTTGCATGGCCTTGATTTGCGTCCTCCGTGAGTTCGCTTAGGGGTACATGCTGCGTTCTCACCCTAGCATTGTCTGCGGCCTCCGTGAGTTCGCTTAGGTAAGAGCTATTTACGAAGTCTCAGGGCGTTGGTGACGACGAGGAGGGAGCTCATGGCCATGCAGGCGGCGCCGACTTCGGGGCGCATCGTGAGGCCAAAGGGGGAGAGAGCGCCGGCGGCCAAGGGGATGGTGATGAGGTTGAAGATGAGCGCCCAGAAAAGGTTTTGCTTGATGATGGCGAGGGTGCGCTTGGAGAGGTCGTAAGCGGTGACGAGGACGGTGAGATCGTCTCTTGTCAGCAGCAGCTTGGAGGCGGACTGGGCCGCACCGGCGCCTTTGTAGTGAGAGATGGAGACGTCGGATTGGCTGAGGGCGGGAGCGTCGTTGATCCCGTCGCCGGTCATGGCGACGATCCTGCCTTCTTTCTGGGCTTCCCTGACAAGGGCGAGCTTGTCTTCGGGAAGGAGGCGGTATTTGACGTCGGAAAGGGGAACGCGCTTGGCGAATTCAAGCGCGGCTTCCTTGCTGTCGCCGGTCAATAGGATGGATTCGACGTTCCTTTCTTTCAGCTGTTCTATCGTTTCCTTTGCCTCTTTTCTGGGAGGATCGACGATCTTGATAGCGCCGAGGTATTCTTTCCCCGCAGCCACGTGTATGGCAAAAGGAACTTCAGGACAGGCTATTCCGTTTTCGTTTAAAAAACTTTTCGTGCCGACTTTAAGTTCAACGTTGTCAGAAACTCTTGTTCCGCAGATCCCCTTGCCAGGGATGGCGCGGAAATCCGCGCACTCCGCCAACGCCAAGCCTTGCTTCTCGGCTTCTTCCAGAACAGCCAGAGAAAGCGGATGCTCGGAATAGCGTTCCAAAGAAGCCGCGGCTTCCAGGGCCTCGAGGGAATAAGCGCCTTCGACTCTGGGCCTGCCTTCCGTCAAGGTGCCGGTCTTGTCGAAGAAAATGGTCTTGCATTTAGAGAGAGCTTCCAGGGCCGCGGCGTCTTTGAAGAGGATGCCGCAGCTAGCCGCTTTGCCGAGTCCGCAGGCCAGGGCTGCCGGAGTGGCTAGGCCGAGGGCGCAGGGGCAGGCTACGACGAGGACGGTAAGCGCGTAGGGCAAGGCGGTGTTGAAGTCTTTCAGGAGCCACCAGATCGCGAGCGTTATTAAGGCCGCCGCGATGACGCCCAGGGCGAAATGCCCGGAGACCTTGTCGGCGAGAAGAGCGACTTTGGGCCTGGTCGTCCTGGCTTCCTCGACGAGCCGGACCATGCCGGAGAGCGTGGTTTGGTCGCCGCTGCGCTCCAGGACCATCGTGAAGGCCCCCAGGAGGTTCATAGAGCCGCCTGTGACAGCATCTCCGACTCCTTTATCGACCGGGAGGCTCTCGCCCGTTAAAAGCGATTCGTCAAAGGAGCTTCTGCCTTCCGTGATGCGGCCGTCGCCCGGGACTCTTTCGCCCGGTTTGACGAGGCAGAGGTCGCCAGCTCCTAGAAGCTCGGTGGGGATGTCCTTTTCCTCGCCGTCAACAATGAGATGGGCGTTTTTGGGCAGAAGGTCGGAAAGCTCCTCAAGGGCGGAATCGGCGCGTGATTTGGCGCGGTCCTCGAGCTTGCGGCCGAGGCCGACGATGGCCAAGACCATGGCGGTGGCGCAGAAGTGATAATGGGGATGCTCGATCTGGCCGAGGGCGAAAAGGATCAGTTCCGCCAGGCTGTAAAGGAAAGCCGTGCCGGTGCTGAGCCCGACGAGAAGCTGCATGTCGGGATGACGGTAGCGGACGGCCTGATAGGCGCCTTTGAAAATGTCAGCGCCCCAAACGAGGGCGGGGAGCGCCAGAAGCATTTGAAAAAGGCCGTCGGCGATGTGGTTCTTAGGATGCGGGAAGAGATCCCACTCTATCAGGAAGAGAATAATAGCGCCAAGTATGGCAAAAACGAAAAGCACGTTCTTTACGACCGGGCGTTCCTGCTTCTTAATTGGATTTTCTATTGAGGGCGTGAAGCCGGCCTCGGAAGTGGCTTTCAGTATCTCGTCTTCGTTAGTTTTTGCTTCGTCATAGTAGACGATGCAGCGCTTGCTGATGGGGTCGACGCCGCTTCTGACGACGCCCGTCAGTTTGTCTATGCTCCCTTTGACTTTTGAGGAGCAGCCCGAGCAGCGCATGCCGGGCGCGAAGAAAACGAAGCTTTTCATTTGGCTTCCTTGACCCTTTCCTCTTTTTCGAAGATGCGGTAGCGGACGCCGTGATAGGAAGCGTTGTCTTCCTTAGGGAAGGTGACAAGCGTCTGCCCTGGCATGTTCAAGCCGACAACGGTCTTCAGGAGGAAATTGTATTCCAAGCCCAGAGTCGTCTCTTTGTCCCAGACGGTGTCGGTGTTTTTGCCGGAAGCCAGAAGCGTCAGGAAGCGTCTGGCCGTCATGAGGGCTTTTTCGCTGTCGTTTTCGCCTTCTTTGGACATGTCGGCCAGATCAAGGAAGATCTGCTCCGCTTCCAGAAGATGGTCGGGAGTGAGCGGCGTCTTCTTATAGCTGGACATCACGCGGTAGAGGTCCAGTTCCGTGTAAAGTTCGTTGAGTTCTTTCACAAGGCCGGCCAGGGCGCGGTAAAATTCCGCTTCTTTTTCGACTTTAACGGTCTTGATCTTCGGCCAGTCTCTCTCTTCCCTGATCTCCTCGGGCTTCTCGGCGCTGTAAACGGCCGAACGGATCCAGCAGGCGGAAGGGAGATCTTCCGCTTTGTTTTTGAGGTTCGCGGCAGCAGCGACGGCGCGTTCGGAGAGGCCCAAGTGTCCCTGCAGCTCCTCTCTCAAGTCTTTGAGAAGCGCGGCCTCCGCTTCGGGAATGTCCTCCGCGGCGCCCAGAACGTAAAGGATGTGCTTAACTTTGGGAGGAACGACCCAGCGGTGCAGTTCCCTGAAAGTCCTTTCCGGCAAAGCGGCCGGGGGAGGGAGGAAAAAGACGCGGCTGGTGGGTTCGCCTATATGGGCGGGATCTTTCCAGGGCGGCTGCTCGAAACTTGTTTTGGCTTTTTGCAGCAGGGCTTTCTTCTCTTCCTCGCTTCCTTTCTGCGCTTCTTGGAATTCCTTTACGGTCATGACTTTCGTCTCGCCGTCGAAGGCTTTCAGATATTTCACGGCCTCGCGGTAATTCTCGCTGGAAATGTCGCTTTTGAAAAGAGTGTCCGCAAGGATGGAAAGCGTGTCGAAGGTCTCCTCTTCCGTGATGGAGAAGTAATTGTTGCCAAGGTAGGCCCTAAGCAGCGCGGCGCTGCCCCAAGGCGTTCCGGCTTTCTCCTTGAAGGGAGCGTAAACGGTGTAGTCCAGCAGTTTGCCGTCTTTTTCGCCGATAAAAGTTGCTTCTTTTACGGCCTGGAGCTCGTCGTCGACTTCTTTCTGCACCGCGGGGGGAACTCTCGACTCGGGCAGACAGATCTTCATGCAAACGGAGGCGAAGAGCAGGGCGCTCCTTGCCGCTATGCGGTCAGACCCTTCCGTGGCTTCGTAGCGTTCCTCCAGATTCTCGACCAGATCGATGAAAAGCGAAACGTACTGGTCGTAGAGGAAGGTGCCGTAAACGCCGTCCGCGGCCCTTTCGTAATAATTGCGGAAAAGCTCGTAGGCCGCGTCGGCGGTGATGAAAACCGAAGGCTGCTCCCTGTAGAGGGAGGCGAAGCTTTTGCCGGATCTGCCCTGGAAAGTTTCCTCGAATTCCTTCTTGTGTTCCTGAGCCTGTTCTTCGGGCGACAGGGAGTGCGTCTTGTTTTCTTTTTCGCGCGCTTCGTTAAGTTTCGCCAGCTCTTCGTCCGCTTTCGCTTCCACATAGAAGTGGTAGGCGACAAGCGCCGCCACCGCGAGAATTAAAAGCGTGAAGATAATGAAGGCGGCTTTTTTCATCAGAGAGGTAGATTCCTTATGCGTTCAATAAGTCCGGTGGTGGAAAGGCCCGCGACCTTCGGCATCAGATGGATGCGGCCGCCGTATTTCTTGACCGTCGGGGCCTCGATGCAGTTCTCGCCGTACTCGGAGCCGTTGACGTGCACGTTGGGCCTCACGACTTCCAAGAACGGCATGGGCACCGTCTCGTCGAAGATGTGGACATAGCTGACGATAGAGAGGGCGGAGAGCAGCGCGGCGCGCTGGTCCTGGCCGATTATGGGACGGAGCGGGCTCTTGTACTGCTTTATCGAGCTGTCGGAGTTGAGGCCGACGATAAGCACGTCCGCCTGGGCCTTGGCTTCCTCCAAAAAGCAAAGGTGGCCGTAATGGAAAAGGTCGAAGCTGCCGTTGCAGGTCACGATGGTCTTGCCCTCTTTGCGCAGCTCTTCGCAGCGCTTGGCCAGTTCTTCTCTCGATACGATCTTGGATGCGGTCGACAACATGTTTTTGCCTTTTGGTTTTTGCTTAGAAGAGGCCCTGGAGAATGGTCCCGAGGTCCACGCCGTAATTTATGTTCTGCTCCTGAGGGTTCCAGTCGAGGGGGTTCCACATGCGGCCGGAGATCATTTCCAGATTGATGGGGATCTTTTTGCCGCTGGCCGCCATTTCCTCGTTGGTCAGCGACGGTATGATCCTTCCCGCGTCTATTACGAAAGTGTTCCAGGTGCGGTTGGAGATAACGCAGGAGCCGGCCAGCTTTCCGTTGATGGAGAAACTGGCGGGCACGGGTTTCAGATCCGCGTCGGGATGGCTGGCCCTGAGATAGACAAGCAGATAGCGGGAGCCGATCTGGAGCGGGCGGTAGACGTGGCGCCTGGTGCGGGCGAACTTGTTGCTATATTGGTCGTATTCGTAATGCAGAATGCCGTATTCCAGCATGCGGCCCAGATTGTCGTAAGGTTCGCAGCTGTAGTACTGGGCCTCGCCCTTTTTGGCGGAACGGTGGCAGAGCATAAGGAAGATCCCGAAGATTACGACGCAGGCCGCGGCCGCGCCAAAGCGGAGGGCTTTGGAAGTCTTGAGCGTTCCGAACCAGTAAGCCGCTTTTTCCTTGAGCGCGCCGTCCCCGGTGGGATAGACGGAATTGAAGAGGGCAGCGAGCATGGCAAGGAAGACGCTCTGCAAGAACATCAGCTCCGTCACATAGTAAAGGCTGCTGGAGAAAAGATTGCCGAGCGCGATGGAAAGCTGGGCGGTCATAAGTCCCATCGACAAGCTCCGCACATGCTTTCCGCAGCATTCGTTCGACCACAGCCGCCAGGCTAGGAAGACCGAGAAAAGGAAGAAGAAAATGCTGACGAAAAGGCCGGGAAGCCCCATCTCCACCCAGTAGTCGAGATAGAGGTTGTGGGCGAAAGCGCTCTTGTAGCCGTCGCGGGGCGTCTTGTAATCTTTGTAGAGCTTGTCGAACGTTCCCAGTCCGTGGCCGAAGACCGGCGAGTCCTTGATGGCCTGCAGCGCGGCGAACCAGTGGTAGGAACGGAAGGAGAGCAGTTCGTCTATCTTTCTGGGCTCTATCTTCACCTTGTCGAGGCCCTGGACAAGACGCTGGCTCTTCACGGCTTTCAGAGTGAAGGCGCCGGGGAGCGTCATCTCGTTCGAGGGGGCGAAGAAGAGGAGAAGCCCTATGATCGCGAGAACGTAGGGAACAGGCTTGAGAAGCGCCCTGCTGCGCGAAACGATGATCACGAACACGACGGCAAGCGCGATAACGAAAGCGTAGACCGGCGTTCTGGTCTCGGTTAGGTACAAGCAGACGAAAGAGAGCGCGAAAAGGAAAATGAGCGTCAGGTAATGCACGACCTTCTTCGCGAACCAGAAGCTGGAAAAGGCCAGAATGCCCATCACGAGATAGTAGGTCGCGGCGGAGTCCGGCCCGTTGAAAGTCGCGTTGATTCGGCCGAAGAACTCCTGGATACCGACCAGGAACATTTTGGTCTTGTTCTGCCAGACGCCGTAGACGCAGACTATGACAGCCGCGCCGATAAGCAGCCTTAAGACCGTGTAAACATCCCTTTGATCCTTAAGCACCGAAGCGACGAAATAGAAAGCCAGCATCATGGAAATGAACTGCATGGCTTTGGTGTAGCAAAGCACGTTCTCGGTCTGGGAGGCGAAAGGTATGCCCAGAAGCTTCCCTGGCAGCTCCCTGTAGAACCCCAGGGAGAAAACGTTCTCATAGCGGCAGGCGCCTATGATCATCCCAAGGACGACGAGCGCCATGAAAATGAACCAGGCCGCGTCATAGGGCGTCGCGGGAAATCCCCTGCTGTGCCGGCTCTTGGGATTCAAAGGCAGGCCTGTCACAGCGTAAATCAGGAAAGCCGTGGTAAGCCCGGAGAGGAAGAGCAAATTGAAGTTGAAGGGCGGCCAAAGCTTTTCCACGCCCAGGATGGTCGGCAGCGTGTTGAAGAGGGGAAGACAGAAAACGAAAGTCAGGACGGCCGTCTTCCAACTGATCATCGCCAGCATGATGATGATGAGGAAGAGCCCGAAGACCACGGTCCTCAGCGAGTTCTGCGACTGGGAAAGATAAGACCAGACGTACATGGAAGAGGCGCAGAAACCGAGAGCGCACAAAAGGTAAAACGATATCTTACGCAATATGGACATCAATTGCCCTCCACACATTGAACGATACTTTTTTTCAATACCTGCCAGTCAAGCTTCTCGACCACCCATTCCCTCGCGCGTTTCGAGAGGTCTTCTCTTCTTTCGGCGTCATTTAAAAGCGCGCCGAGAGCGTTCGTGAAGGCTTCGCCGGGGGATGTCACCTCCGCCAGATCCTCCTCTTTCAGCATAAGGGGGTATTCGCCGATATCGGTCACGACCAACGGCAATCCGCAGGCGATGTAGTCTCCGATCTTGTGCGGGAAGCGGGATCTGTTGGCTAAGCTGTCGACCATCGGAAGCGCCGCGACGTCTCCGGCGCAGAGGCTCTTGGGAAGATCCTCGTCGCTGACGAAACCGGTCGTTATGACCGCGTCGGAAAGGCCCTTTTCAGCGACCAGCTTTTTCTGATCCTCGCGCATGCGGCCGACGAAAAGGAGCGCGACCTTTTGATCTTTTTCGCGCAGGGCTTTCAAGCTTTCCAATAGCGGCGGGAAGGCCGCCCCGTCCTGCAGGGTCGTGATTATCTTGGCGTCCGCGGGCAGCCCTAATCTGGCGCGGTTCTCCGCCTTGTCAAAGGGCCGCATATAGTTCGTGTCGACGCCTTCCCTGATAAGGACGACCTTTTCGGGGGGAACGCCGACCTCTTTGGCCTTGTCGCCCAGGAACTCGCTGATGACCGTGACAAGGTCCGCCTTACGGCGGATCCTCGCCTCCCGCTTGGCGTCCCAGCGGTGCATCCACTCCTTGCCTTGGAAAACGTTGGCGGCGCCGGCGTAAAGGTCGCACCAGTCGTTGATCATCCTGCGGCCTTTGCGGGCGAGGAAGACCGGCCAGGAAACGTTGGGATGATACTCGAAAGTGTAGATGACGTCGAAATTATCCTTGAGAAGATACTTCAGGCGCCACATTATGTCGATGTTGGAGCCCTTGCCGGGATAAAGGTCGAAGCCGGCCCGCGGCCCCTCTATGATCGTGACGTTGGGACGGTCGCCGAGGAAATTCCTCTTCCAGTAATTGGCGCGGCCCGTCGTGCAGACCGTCACTTCGTGGCCTTCTTCCGCGCACATTCTCGCGAACCACAAGGCGCGGTGGTAAGTCCCGACGCCTATGATGTTGGCGTTCAGCATCAGGATCTTCATTGGGCCAGGCCTCCTTTTTGTTCCTTCTTCTCTATGAGCCTAAGATAGACCATGCCGAAGATCGCCCAGATGAAGGGGCAGATGTCGATGGAGGTTATGCGCTGCGAGAAGGTGGAAGTCACGAGAATATAGACTACGCACAGGAAAAGCGCCAGCATTTTCCTTTGTTCCTGCCCGCTGCTGGACACAATGTACCTGAATCCGTTTACCAGCGTCTGGATCATCAGACACAAAAAGAAGAAAAGACCGGTGAGGCCCGTATAGCGGGCGATCTTCAAAAATTCGTTGTGCGTGGCGTTGGTACAGAAGATGCCGGAGCTCTCGACATAGAAAAGCGGCTCGTTGCCCATCGGCCAGCCGATAAGAGGATGCGCCTTGATGTCCTCCAGCGTCTGCTGCCAGGCCATGATGCGCCAGTGTCCCGTGCCCTCGGTGGTGTCCAGCAGTGTCGGCAAACGTTCCGCCAGCGTCATGTCGTAGCGGGCGATGTACAGGGAGCCGAGGAAGAACAGGGCGATGATGCCCAGGATGCTGAAGAGCGTCAGGTAAATTTTGGAGCGCACCCTGCCCAGGGCGAAGAACCCGGCGATCGAGACCAGCATGCCGAGCCAGACGGCTCTCGCGGAGCTCACGACCGTGCAGATGAAGGAAAAACCGATCAAAACGAGGTAAAGGAAAGCGTGCTTCATCTCAAGGTCGAACATGGAGAAAAGGTAAATGAAGATGAAGGCCATGTTCGAACAGCTGGTGTCAGAAAGAAGCGAACTGTAAGAAGCGCGGATGGGGGAGTAGACGAAGGAATAGCCGATGCCGGTCTGTAGAGCCACCATTTCCACCAGAATGAAAATCGTGGCCCAGACCGTAAAGAAGCGCATCAGCCCATCGGTCTCGTCGGAAGTTTTGAAGAACAGAGGAATGGCCACGGCGATCCACATGGAGGCGTAAGGCCTGAAATAGTTGAACGCGCCGGCGCCGTAGCCGCTCTTCAATCCGTTCAGAAGCGACACGACGGTCATCAGGAAGAAGAGGAGCATGAAGACGGGAACGCAGTCCTTAAGCGCGCGCTTCCTGTGCTTGTAAGCCGCGAAATAAATGAGCGGAAGGAATATCTCGTAGCCCTTGATGGAGAACGAGCCTAAGGAAATGCTGCTCAGGCTCAGATACCGCGAGGGTTCCAGCAAGACGAAGATCAGGAAATAAAACAGCCACAAGGGACGGCGCAAGGCCATCCACAGGGCTGCCAATCCCCCGATCGCGACTATGACTGGAATGAAGGGACTCATTTGTTTTCCTTAGAGCTCCTTTATCACTTTGGCGGGAGAACCGCCGGCCACAACGTTAGGCGGCAGGCTCTTCGTCACCACGCTGCCGGCCGCCACCACGGTGTTTCTGCCGATGGTCACGCCCTTCAGGACGATCACGTTGGCGCCCAGCCAGACGTTGTCTTCTATGACGACGGGCTCGCAGCCGATGTCGTCCGGGTTGGAATTGTGCCTCCTGCCTTCCGGCTTCAGGGCGTGGAAATCGCAGTCGGTCACCAGCGCGTTGGCGCCAATCAGGCAGCCTTTGCCGATAGTCACACTTTTGGCGGCGCAAAAAGAGCCGCCGGAAATGCCGGTGTCGTCGCCAATCTCAAGCTTCGCGCCCGGCCTGAGCAACGCCAGGATGACGGGATGATTGACGCCGGCGAAGTTGGCCTCGCTCTTCGAGCAGAGGACGCAGTTTTCGCCGAGCGTGATCGTTCCGCCCTCGGTCAGGTGTGTTATGGGCCTTCCGTAGAGCACCAGGCCCTTCTTGACTTTGAGGCCTTTGGCGCGCAGCCACAAGGCGCCCAAGCTCGATATAAATCTTCTGATGATCATTAGTGGATCGCTCCTTCAAAGGGAATGTAGCCCCTGCTCAAAGCCATGTTAGTCCAGTCGCGGAACCATTCCCTCTCCATTCTCAGCTTTTCCTGAAGCAGGGGATTGTAGCGGTTTCTTTCGCTGATAAGGTCGAGCGCTTCCTTGAACTGGGCTTCCGTCCCGTATTTCATGGCCATCTTTCCGTAGCGCAGGGCTGATTCGACATGCTGATGATTGGTGGACTTGAAAAAGCCGTAGCCAAGGGAGACCGCGGCGTTAGAGTAAGCGCATCTGTCGAGGATGTCCAGAAGCAGGTTGTAGTCGTACTCGGTGTTCTGCGCGCCCAAATTGATGTCTACCAGAAGCTGTGAGATCGCCTCGTTCGTGTCGCCGGTCGGCAGCAGAACGTCCTTTACGAAATAGCGCCTGACCTGGGATTCCATAACGGGGTCGGCCTGGTGACCGAAAATTGAGAGCAGGGAGAAATAGAGCGTGCGCGCTTTTTCGTAGAGACCCTTCCTGGCGGTATAGATGGCGTTCTGGAAGAGCGCCGTGAGATTCGCCTTGCCGGTCTCGGCCCTGGTCAGAGCGTTGGCCGTGCGGTTGCAGTCGTAGATCTCGTCGTAAGCTTCGATATTCTGCGAGGCGACGTAAACCTCCGCCAGCGTTCTGTAGAGCATGGGGCTGTTGGGGAAGAGCGTCAGCGCCCTCGTAAGGACGCTCTTGGCGTTCTCATACTGCCCGGCCTTCTGGAAAAAGATCGCCAGATCGCGGTAATCGACTTCCTTGGCGATGTCGGAAATGTAATCCAGAAGCTGCTGGCTGAAGAGCGCCCTGGCCATCTTCGCCTTGTCGTCCTTCTGAAGGTAGACCGTCTCCCCGAAGAAAAGGGGCAGCGTGAAGCAGGACTGGTACTGCTCGGCAAGCGTCTCCCTGTACGGTTCGGGAACGACGATGCGGCCGGAGGCCAGAACGCCGTTGTAAACGAAGACCCAGACTCTTCCGTATTTTTCAATGAGGTTGGAGAATTCCTTCTGCAGAGCCGTAACGGACACGCAGTGGAAAGAGTAAACGCCCTTGCCTTCGTAGACCTGCACAGTGTAGTTCCCGTCCGGCTGGACGATGACAAGCGCGTCGCCTTCCTTTATGAAGCGCATCATGACGCCCCAGGTCTTGAGGTTCGCGTCGGAATCGTAGTTCGAGATCTCCTGCATGTACAGGAACGGCACGTTGTAGACGAGAACGGCGGGATAAAGCAGCGCCAGCCCAAGGACGATGAGGCCTATCTTAAGCCATTTATTCATATTCCTCCTCGGGCATTTCCCTGCCGGCCGTGTAATAAAGCTCTATGGCCCGCCAGTCGTAACGCATCGTTTCCTTCTGAGCAGGAGTAAGGTCGAGGGACAGTATCCTGTCCAGCATTTCGGCAGCCTTCTCCTTGTTGGCCGACATGCAGTAGAGGAAACCGCGGTCAAGGTAGTTGTCCAGAAGTTTCGGTTCGGCCTTGATGCCTTCCTCGTAATACTGCGCGGCTTTCACGCTGTCGCGGTAAGCCTGGTAAATATTGCCAAGCCCGTTGCAGTAGCGGGCGTGCGTGATCTCGTTCGTCAGCTTGTCATATTCCGCTATCACCTTGCTGATCTCGGGGCGCTGCCTCCTGGCGCGGAAAAGGCGGACTATGGCGAAACGCCAGTCCCTGGCGGTGTCGCTTCCCTTATGATAGGGCAGACGGCGCAGCAAAGCTATGCACTGGTCGTAGCGGCTGTTGCGGTACAGAAGGTAAACGTACTCCAAAAGCGCCGCGTTGTCGTCCCTGCCAAGGCCTTCGTAGATGTTGTAAGCCTCTTTCAGCCTCTGCATGCAGACCAAGAGCTGGGCGGCCTGGCGGAGATAATAGGAGGAGTTGGCGCGGTTCAATATGCCGCGCTTCCTAAGGTTCGAGAGCGCCGTGTCGCGCATGTCGTCCTCGCTGACCTTCAGAACGTAGTAATGAAGGTGCATGAAGCGGGAGTCCTGGTTCTCGGCGTTCAGGGCGAACTGCCTGTCCGCGATACCGGGATCTTCCGCGAGGATGTCGGCGTAAAGGTCCTTGGCCTCTTCCGGAAGATCGAAGCGCATCAAGGCCAAGCCTTTTTCCAAACGCCAGTAATTGCGTTCCTCAACGGTCTGCGCGTCCTCTATGAGCTTGTCGTAGCTGGCGATCGCCTCAAATATGGCGCCGCTCTTTTCCGCGGCTTTGAAGAGCAGCGTCATGCCCTGCGCTTTGGCTTCCTTGGAAAACTCCTTGCCGAAAAGACGCTTGGCCCAGGAAGCGGCGTTCGCCGTCTGGTCGTAGCGGATGAGAAGCAAGGCGATGCTGATGTAAGTCTGCTCCCTGATGGCATTGGCGAATTCGCTCTTTATAAGGCCCTTCTCCTCGTTGTCGGCCAGCGATTTTAGTATCGCGTAATAGCGGGAGATCACGGCTTCGCTGTCACGGGTGAAGGCTTCCATGCCGGTCTTTTCCACCCAGACGCGGTAGAAGGGGATGCCCTTCGAGCGTTTGGCATAAAGCTTCATAGCCCTGTCGTAATGGGCCGCTATCTCGCGCAGGCGCGTCGGGTCGCAGGCTCTCAAATATTCCGCCATCATAGCTTCCCATTCCGGCGAATCGCCCTCTATCTCCTCCGCTTCGACGGCGATCAGCTTCACATCCTCGAAGCGTTTTTCCCGGATGGCCTTGCGCAGGAAGTAATATGTCCTCGCCCAAATGGCGGAAAGGTCTTGGGAAACGGGGGTCTTCAGCGAACGTTCCAGAAGGAGGGCGCGGCGGAAATCTTCGTAAGACGCCTGGCGCGTCACGACAGCCTGCGGGCCTTTGATCAAAAGCCTGGCGTAAGCTTCGGCAACGAAAGCGTTGGATGAGGCCGCGCCCTGCCAAGCCTTCATGAGCTTTTCCCACTTGAGATAGCTGGCCTCGTCGGAGTCGAAAGGCAGCGGCAGTTCCAGACTGCCCTTTATGAGATTGGAGGCAAGGTAAGCGTTGGTCGGGGATTCCGCCAGGGCCGCCTTGTTGGTCACAACGATCCCGTCCTCCTCTTTTATTTCGATCTTTCCGATCTCCTCAACGAAGACGGGTGAAGGCCAGTCAGACGGCGTTTCGAATTTGGTCCCGGCCGGGAAGCGCAGGATCAGCGGCGCGTCGCTGTAGAGCCCGCTGTTCGTGTCAAAGGCCTCGGAAAAAGCCTGCCCGCCGAAATCGAGCTTAACTTCCGAATCGCCCTTTGCTCCGCCTTTTTCGCAGGCGGCGAGCAAAAGCAAGGCGGAAATGGCCAAAAGTCTAAGCATCGACGGCCTCCTCAGGCGGCTCTTCCGCCTTGGATCCGAAAGCCAGCTTTATGACCAGGTAAGGAATAGACAGCACGCTCAGAACGTAAAACGGCGCCGAGATGGGCGCGTAACGCTGCTGGAAGACAAAGAGGATCGCAAAGCAGCAGATGGACAAAATTCCGCAGGCGTCCTGGGAATGCAGCTTTTTCATCCTGTACAGCGCGAAAGCGAAAGCCGCGCAGACAAAAGGCGCTATAGGCGCCCATTTGACCAGAAGCCCGGCGTCCTCGGCAAAAGCCTGGTAAGCCGCCAGGCCGTTGGAAACGAAAAAGCGCATCTGTATACCGTAGATCTTCAGAACAAAGGGCGCGAAAGCCATGATGGCCAGGGCGTAAACGCCGAGCGCGAGGCCCAATTGCGAGATCCTGGTATGGAAAAACGTTCTCTCGGGCTGCTGGTTGAAGATCCTGTCAAGCAGCCTCTGCAAATACTTCACGAACTTTTCCTTCAACTCCTGGTGGTTGGGCATGAGGATGTAGACCGTTCCCATTACCAAGACCAAACCGAGCGAACGCAATATGATCATGAAAAAAGTCCGCATGTGCATGTCGCGCTGGATCGCGAAAGAATAGACCATGAGCGAAACGACCGCGAGCGATATGCCGACCGCTATGTTGATGCCGAGAAAGACGTAGACGTCCTTGACGTGGCTCTCGCCCCTGACCAGGACCCTCGGCCTGATGTCCGATGACAGAAAATAGGGGGACCTGTGATGTCTGGGAACGATCGCGTACCTTATGAGCAGCGCCGCCAGCTGCGCCCCGAACCACCATTGCAGCAAAACCGTTTCCGTAAAGAAGCAGTTGAAGAGCATCATGATGGAGGAAAGGAAGTAGAGCGCCCAGGTAAGGTACGTGTTGAATTTGAGCGCGGAGAGCAGCCTGTCCCAGTTGAAGAGGACCAAGGCGGCCGTGAAAGCGCAGTTCGCCCAGTTCTGCAAAGGCATGCAGGCCAGAAGGAGAGAAGCCAGAAGGCCAACGTAGGCGTTTATGCAGGCGGAGCCGACCCTGAAGACCATGATGCAGGCCAGCGCCGCGCCGATCGCGTAGACAAAGTAAAGGCTCCTCGTGTCGGCAAGCGCGTCGTCGTGGTGCATCGCGTAGAAGGTCATCTGCTCAAGCCAGGAGGCGGAGTGCCTAAGGCAGCATTTGGTGACGGACAAGAAATCCTGCTCGGCGGCGTAGGGGATGGAAAGGCCGCTGTTGATGAGCATGTTCGGCGTCACCGGCTGGAAACGCCCGGAATAGCAGCGCCAGAAAGCGAAAACCGCGAAAACCAGCGACAGCCCGGTCAGAAGATAAGTTCTCCAGCCTACTGAGCGCATCTGATCTCCAGTTTTTGCAAGCCAAGGTTGCGGTCCAGCCCTTTGCCTTCATCCTTGTCGTTGGTGAAGCGGAGCGTGAAGAGCGCGGGCGTCTGCTTGACGTTGAACTCCATTTGGTAAGGCTGGTAGCGGCGGTCTTCCGAAATGATCTTCAAACTGTCCGTTTCGTCGTCGAGCCAGATCTCCGCTTTGCAGGAGGGATCAAAGTTCATCTCTTTGGCCTTTTCATGATCGGCGCCCTCGTCCCTGGCGTAGAGCGTCATCACGTACTTGCCTTCCGGAAGCCAGAGGTAGCCCGAGACGCTGCGGCCGTTCAGCATGACGAGCGCGTCTTCGGTCCTCTCCGCCTGGGCGTCCCCCATAGGGACAAGCCAGTATTTGCAGGGCAGAACGTAAGCCTTCTGGTCGTCCTGCTTGAACTGCCCGGCCAGAAAAGCGGCGTTGGGATGATCGGGATAGTTGAAGGTGAAGGTCTGAAGGTAATTGCGGGAAAGCACCTGGTTGCCGGACATCGCATGGATCTTCGACAAAAGGTAGAGCAGATAGTTTTCCTTCTGGGCCTCGCGCATGACGATCGCGAGATTCTGCGTCACGGACCCTGTCGCGAAACGGTAGTTCTTGTCCAGAGAATCGGTGTAAAAAGCCGCGAGGAAAAGCTGGGTATTTCCGACGCAGGAAGCGATCATCGCCTCCGTTTCGAGATTGCGGCGGCTCTTCAGTTCGTCAGAGGCCCCCTGCCCCAGCTTCGCCCAATTGCGTTCGCCGGCGTAGTAGCCGAGCTTGTAGATCTTGGCGGCTTCCTCGTCGGAAATGGAAAAGGCCCGCATAAGCTTGTCGTAGGCGTCCCGTTCTTTTTCCTCCACTTTCATACGGTTCATGTCGCGGTTCAAAAAGCGGGTGTTCTTAACGGCCACGCCGACCCTGGCGCCGCCGAAGACAACGGCGTACGCGGCGAGAACGACGAATGAGACGGCGACAGCTTCGTACCCAAGACTAAACCGCCTGTCCTTGCCTTCACTGGAAGAGTGTTCTCCCGGGGCGCAGAAACGCGCCAGAGTGAAGAAAAGCACCACGGCTCCCAGGGGCTTAACGCAGGTCAGGGCCACGTAAAGCAAGGCGTTCCCGTTCCTCAGCATGCCGATCGTCTCAGAAGCGGCAAGGAAAAGCAACCCCACCAGGATCACGAAGTAAGCCAGCCACTCGCCCAGAGGTATCTCTTTGGCGAAATTTTTGAAAGTCTGACGGTTGAAAAGCAGTTTGACAGCGATCGACAGAAAACACAAAAAAGCGAAAAAGAGGGTAAGCACCGCGTAAAAATACCGAATAGGCGCTATATCCTTCGAAAGGTCCAGCCCGCCGGCGGTCAGAGGATCGCAGGCGTAGAAAAGAAAGATAACGCAAACGCCGAAGGCCGCCCTGCGCCAGAGGGCCTTGGAGAAGTCCTTGCGGTAATAGAGAAGCAGTGAAAGGATGAAAACGCCGAGGACAGCCAGTCGCACATATTCCTGTATCGTCAGGAAATAGACGCAGGGCAGTGACATCAGGAAGATCGCGAGTATGCTGGCCAGGCAGATCGTGCGGCTCTTGTTGCTCATAAGGCCTCCTTAGCTTTTCTTTTCGTTTTCCTTGTTGTCTTTGCCTTCCGTCTTGGCTGATTCGCGCTCTTTCAGCATCTTTTCGTAAGCCTCAAGAGCTTTGCGCCTGTTGTCGGCCGGGTTGGCGGAAGCGGTTTTGACATCTTTTCCTTTCTTCTTTTCGGGCTCGCTTCTGTAAGCGCTCTGATAGGCGCTCTTGTAAGCGCTTCTGTAAGCGCTTCTGTAGGAGCTGCGATAAGCGCGGTAGGAGCGGTAGTAGGAGTAGGTGTATCCGTAGCGGTAATAGCCGCCGCGGCTGATGTCGACGTTGTTCAATATGATGCCCAGGACGTTGATGTTGATCTTCTTCAGGGACAGCACGCAGTTCTTGACCTGGTCCCTCGGCGTTCTGTCGCCGTTGGCGACCAAAAGCGCCGCGTCGGTGTGCTGCGCGATGATGGCGCTGTCTGTAACGACCATGTAAGGCGGAGCGTCGATTATCACTCTGTCATAATGCTCGCCGGCCCACTTGATCAGTTCGCCCAGCCTCGGGGAGTTCAGAAGTTCGACCGGCACGGGCGGAGTGTGGCCGGCGTTGATGATATCAAGGTTGGCCATGGTCGTCTTGCTGACAAGGTCGCCGATCTCCTTCATGCCGACCAGATAGGCGGAAAGACCGCCTTCGTTCTCGATGCCGAAGATCTTGTGCACGCGCGGACGGCGCATATCGGCGTCGATCAAAAGGACCTTGTCGCCGGCGGCCGCCATGACCTGGGCGACGTTGGACGCGGTGGTCGTCTTACCTTCGCTCATGGCCGAGCTGGTGATGACCATGGTCTTGATCGGCTTGGAGCTCGAGAAGAGGATGTTCGTCCTGATGGACTGGTAGCTTTCGGTGATGATGCTCTTGGGATAGAATTCCACGATGCGCTCGAGCTCCTGAACGTTGTTGCTCTTAAGCATCTTGGGAACGGTGCCCATGACGGGCAGATGGATGAAGCGCTCGACGTCGTCCGGCGTCTTAAGCGTATCGTCCCAGTATTCGAGGAAGAAGGTAAGGCCGAGGCCCAGCAGCAGGCCGATGACAAGGCCCATGATGAGGTTGTTGACCGCGTTCGGCTTGATGGGCGTCGTAGGTGTCTCGGCGTAGTCCACGATCCTAACGTTGTAGTTTTTCATGTTGCTGCCGAGGGCGAATTTCGAGACCAGGGAGAGCAGATCGCTGTACTGGCTGCGGATAGACTCGACCTGCATCTCGCGGACCTTGACGTTCTTCAGGATCTCATCCAGGGAAACGATGGCGGCTCTCTTGGTCGCGATGTCGCGGTTGATCTTGCCGTTGGCTTCCTTCAGGGTGTATTTTTCGGTTTCCGTGATCTCCTTGTCTTCCAGGCGCTCCATGTTGCTCTGCAGTTCGTGCTGCAGCTGGGCTATCTCGGCGTTGAGAAGCTCGATGTGGCCGGAAACGTTCTGGTAGTTGTTGGTGCTCTTGTATTCGAGCAGGGACTGTTCCTCGGCGATAAGGTCGGCCTTCTTGGCGTTGGCCTTGTCGTTCATCTGCTCGTAATAGAGACCCATGACCTTCATGCGGCTCTGGATGTTGAAACGGATGTAGGTCTCAGCCAGCGTGTTCGCGTAAATGGCCGCGCGCTTCCTGTCCTCGTCCTCCACGTAAAGCCAGACCAGGTCGGTTCGCATCTCGGATTTGAGGGAGATCTTCTTGGAGAAGGCCGTGATCAGCTGCGCGTCCGTCGCCCTGCGGTTGGGAAGGGAGAAGGCCGCCAGCGTGTTCGTCTTCAAGGTCTCCAGGGTGTTTTTGATAAGGTTGCGGCTGTAGAACATCTGGATCTGAGTCTGCCTCAAGGCGTAGGCGCGCTGGTCGCTGACCCTGTTGTTGTCTATGATGGCGTTGTCCTGAGGCTCGATGCACAAAAGGACCTTGCCCTGATAGATCTTGTGCATGTTGAGCGTGATCGCGACGGCCAAACCGGTCGTGATGACCGTGATGATGAAGATCAGAGGCGCGTATTTGGTAAGAACTTCAAAATAATAGCGGATGTCCCGCTCTTCCGTTTTGGCTTCCCAATTTTGCTGTTCGTTCATAGTGGATCTGGTCTAGATGAGGTTTATGGTTTAAGAAATTATTTTTCCGTGAAAGGATCGAAATCGTCGTGCTCGCTTTCGGGCTCATAGCCCAGGATCTTGCACGGCGTTTTCCAGGTAAGCTCGTAAAGGAGGCTGTTTCCGAATTTCTTGGCGACGTATTTGCAGCCAAGAAGGTACTGCTCGTAATAATCGGGGCGGTGCGCGTCAGACGCGAGCGCGTCGGCGAATCCGCTCTGCACTATCTTTTCCGCGGTGTCCATGGCGGTCATGCCGTAATGGCCCATGAAGCTCGTGGCGTTCGGCATGATGAGAGCGCCCCTCGATTGCATTTCCCCGGCCACTTCCGGGTGTCTCTGGACAAAGTAAAAGCGCTCGGGGTGCACGATGACCGGGCGGAAGCCGGAAAGCGAAAGCTGGAAGACGGCCGCCAGGGCGGACTGGCTGTTGACGTCCGCGGTGAATTCGATGAGCGCGTATTTGTTTCCCTTGCCCGTAAGAGAGATCCTGCAATCCCTGAAAAGACTCTCCACCTCGGGATAGAATTCCGTCTCAAAGGAGCAGGAGAGGGAGAGGGGCAGAAGATTCTTGTCGCGCATTTCTTTCGTCCTGGCGAAAGCTTTGCCTATCGCCTCGACTTCCGGGCTCAGGCTGTTCCTGTGGTGCGCCGTGGCGTTGATGTGCACGACATAGGCTTTCAAGGCCGCCTCCATCATTTCCAGCGTCATAGCCTCATCCTTGCTGCCGTCGTCGACGTCAGGCAGGATGTGGGCGTGAAGGTCGACTTTCGGGAAGAGTTCCTCTTCCTTCGTTCCTTCCTTCTTCTTATGCCAGAAATTGAAAAGCGCCATTATTTTCAGATCTTGACTTGGTCAAGCTTTCCAAGCGCGTAGAGAAGGGCGGCCTTCTCGACGTGGCGGCGGTTCTCCGCCTCCTGGAAAACGCGGGAATTCTTGCTCTCTATGACGGAGTCGGTGATCTCCTCGCCGCGGTGCGCGGGCAGGCAATGCAGAACGATCGCTTCCGGAGAGGCGAGCTTCAAGCATTCGTCGTCAAGGCAGAAGCCTTCGAAAGCTTTCATCTTGGTGGCTTTCTCGTCTTCCTGGCCCATGCTCACCCAAACGTCCGTGTAAAGGACGTCGGCGCCCTTGGCCGCCGCTTTGGGATCGTTCGTGATGCATATCTTCGCGCCGGTCGTCGCCGCGATCGTCTTGGCTTCCTCAATAATTTCCTTGGGCGGCTCGAAGCCCTTGGGGCTGCCGACCGTCATGTTGGCGCCGGTCATGGCCGCGCCGAGCATCAAAGAGATGCAGACGTTGTTGCCGTCGCCCAAATAGGTGATGTTTATGCCCTCGGTCCTGCCGAAGCATTCCTGGATGGTAAGAAGATCGGCGAAAGCCTGGCAGGGATGCTCCTCGTCGCACAGCGCGTTGACGACGGGGATTGAGGCGTAGCGGGCGAACTCATCCAAAGTTCCGTGGGAGAAGACGCGCATGGCGGCGATCGTCACGTTCCTGGAAAGGTAGCGGGCGATGTCTTTCACCGCTTCCCTGACGCCCATCTTTATTTCGTCCGGGCGCAGCACGAGCGCGCGGCCGCCCATTTCCTCGGCGGCCAGCTGAAAGCTCACGCGGGTCCTTAAGCTCGGTTTTTCGAATATCAAAGCGAGCGTCTCGCCCTTCATCAGGTCGTTTTCGGGTTCTTTCTTCAGAGCGGCGGAGACTTTCAATATCTTTTCCAGCGTCTCCTTGCTGAGATCTGTCATCCTTAGCAAATTCTTGTGATCTGCCATAATTAATTCTCCCAACGTTATATTTTGTTCTTTTAGGTAATTTAAGATTATACCAAAAACGGGTTTGAAAACATAGGGACGAAATCCCCAACGCAAAACAGCCTTTTTGCTAAAATAATTACAGATATCTTTAAAGGAGAAATTGCATGTCAAGAATCATTCTGCCACTAGCCGCAGCGCTGGTCATTTCGTTTGGACTGGCCGCCTGCGACAAAGAGAAGAAAGCCGACAAACCCGTCGGCGTCAACATTAAAAGCGAACCTTTGTTCGAAACTGAAAACATAAGCGCGATCACCAAACCCTCGAAATACGCTGAAACTGACGCTCTTTTAAAGAAGGTGGAAGGCGAGACCAACGTCGTGATCCTTTCGCAGCTTGCGACTCTTTTAAGCAGAACAACCAGCCGTGGCCCCTCTGTCAGAGCGGCCTTCAGGAAACTGCTCCAACACGAAAGTCCTGAACTTAGGGAGCAGACGCTCTACGCCATCCAGGACTACGCCGGCGTAAACTTCATGATGGACGACATGATCCCCCTTCTCAAAGACGAGAACGAGGACGTCAGGGACGCCGCCATTGAAACGATCTCTGACTACTGCAAAGGCCGCAGAAAATACCAAGTCTTGGTCGACAGCCTTGACAATCCCTATTCCAACGTGGTGGAAATGGCCGTCTTCAACCTCGGTTTCTACACGGACGTGGATTTCCAGACGCCGGAAGAATGGAAGAAATGGTGGGCTGAGAACAAAGACACTTTTGTGCCGACCGACTAGTTGTTCCTTTTGTCGGCCAACTGCCCGCAGGCTCCGCCGACCGTGCCGCCCAAACTGCGCCTTACAGTGACGTTCATATCGCGCTCCTTCAGATAATTCACGAAGCGCTCCAAACTTTCCTTCGCGCTGGGCTGGAATTCTCCGCCCGGCACGTCGTTTAAGGGAATGAGGTTCACTTTGCAGTCGAAGCCGGACAAAAGGACGCACAATTCTTTGGCTTCCTTTATGCTGTCGTTGACGCCTTTGATCATGGCGTATTCGAAAGTGACCAGCCTTTTCGTGGCGGCGAAATATTTTTTCAAGGCCGGGATAAGCTCTCTAATTTCCGAGGGCGCCCTGGGAATGAGCTTTTTGCGCAGTTCTTCTCTGGGAGCGTGCAAAGAGACCGCCAGGTTCATCTGCGGGAAATCGGCGGCGAATCTTTCTATCCCTTCCAGCACGCCGACGGTTGAGACCGTCACCCTGCGGGACCCGATGCCGAAGCCTTCCTTGCAGATGAAGAGGAATTTTTTCAGCGCTTCGTAATTGTAAAAGGGCTCTCCCATGCCCATGATGACAAGATTCAGGCTTTCGGCGCCGGAAGCGGGAAGCGAGCAGCGCAGACTGTCCGACATCTCGCCGGCCGTCAGGTTTCTCTTAAGTCCGTGGCGTCCGCTGAAGCAGAAGCGGCAGCCCACCGGGCAGCCGACCTGAGTGGAGAGGCAAACGGTAGTGTGGCCTTCCATAGGCATCGTCACGGTCTCCGTCACAAGGCCGTCGCGCAAAAGCAGAGTCTGTTTTTTAGAGCCGTCCGGAGCGGGCTTCGCCTCTTCCAAAGACAAGCTTAGGAAAGCGAAATTTTGCTCAAGCTTTTCCCTCAGCGCCTTGGGAAAATTCCCCAGCTCCTGAAAACTCGCGACTTCCGGGCGCTTGAAATACCAATCCAATAACTGGCGGAAGCGGTAGGGTCTTTCGCCCGCTTCGGCAAACCAGACTTCGAGAGGCTTGAAAAGCTCTTCCGAAACAGAAGGGAGAAAGGCTTCTTCCATTACTGCAGAGTCATCACCCTATATTTGTTGGTGCACGGCTCGAAGGCGTGGGGCGCGTTGACTTTTTCGGGCTTGCTGAACGTGCCCTGGCATTTTTCGCCGGAAGAGGCTTCCCAATAGCCAACGGCCGGCAGGAACAGCTCGTCGTAGGCCAGTTTCCCGTCCGCCGTTTCCAAAATGACCAGGCTTCCGCTCTCGTAGGCCTTGTTGATGCGTCCAACTTCGGGGCAGAATCCGCCTATGGAATTCGAGAGCACCTTCCAGGCCAGGGGCGGAATGCTTGGCGCTATAACGTAGGGAAGGCGCGCGGCGGGGCACTTGTAGACGATGCCGGCGTCCTCTAAGAAAAGCAGCCAGACGTCGTTGTTGCCGAGCGCGGAGAAGAAGGTGTAGCCCATGTATTTCAATCTCCAGCGGATCGCGCGATCGGGCTGCCAGAGCGCCATGGCCGCGATCTTCTGCTTCCCCTGGTCGAGCGTTTCTATTTCAAGATCGACGCTGTAGCGGAAGACGCTTCCGGCGTTTTGGTTTTTGTTTTCCTTGATCTCTTTAACCGCGTTTTCTTTCCGATCGGGCCCGAAGGCCGGCTGATCGTCGGGCTCGGGGGTAATCGTCGCGCAGGAAGCGAGCAGGAATAAAGAAGCCAGAAGGAAAAGCAGCTTACCTTTCATACTCCGCCTCCTCTTCCTTCGTCAGGGCGAAATGACGCTTGTTGTAAAGGCCCAGGAGCGCGAAGACGACCGCCATGAAAACGTGCCGCCTCATTATCGGCATAATAAGCGGCGCCTGGCCTGTCCGCCAGATCATGAGCGCGAGGAAAACCAGCAGCACGAAGCAGAGGATCGTGTACTGGCGCTTGCGGGAAACGATATTGGGTGACTTCTTGACAGAAGAGGCCAGAAGCCCTGTGAAATAGACTCCCAGAACGAGAAGGATGTCGAGCGCGAAAGGCGCGGCCTGGCGCGTCGTCTCGATCCGCTCGACTTTCACAGGGTCGCTTTTGGCCGTGTAGAGCGCCGCGGCGTAAAGAAGATGCCCCGCGGCGAAAAAGAGCGCCATTACGAGCGCCAAGCGCGCAAAATGAGTAGGCCTCATCTAATTACTTTTTCCAGAGGCCGTGGAGGTTGCAATAAGCAAGCGCCATAACGACTTCGTCGCCGGGCAGGAGAGGGAATTCCGCTTTCGGTTCGTCGCTGGGCGTCAGGGCCTTCCTTTGGTTGCCGTTCTTGGTCTGGATGGCGATCCATTCGATGTAGTGGGCTTCCGTCATGGGATGGGCCGTGGAGCCGACTCTTACGACCGCCTTGCCGCCTTCAAGGGAAACTTCCGGAACATGCTTTTCGACCGCGGCGTCGGTCGTGTTGGGAACAAGCTCTTCCATTTTCTCACCGCAGCAGACGACGGGAACGCCGCTCGCCTTGGCGAAAGCTATGATGTTGCCGCAATGTTTGCACTGATAGAATTTCAGTTCTGTCATAGGTAAACTCCTTTTTGGCGTTAAATTTTTCAGCTTATTATGGAACAGTTCGCCTCGCCCTTCAGGACTTTGGCGATGTTGCCGGATTCTTTCATGTTGAAGACCATGATCTTTATGCCGTTCTGGCGGCACATGGTGATGGCCGTCAGATCCATGACGCCCAAGCCTTTCTCCAGGACCTCGTCGTAGGTGAGCTCGGGAAGCCTCTTGGCGTTAGGATCCTTCACGGGATCGGCGGTGTAGACGCCGTCCACCTTCGTGCCTTTCATAACGACTTCCGCGCCCACTTCGGCCGCTCTCAGGGCCGCCGTGGTGTCGGTGGAGAAGAAGGGGTGCCCGGTCCCGCCGGCAAAGATCACGACCTTGCCCTTGGCAAGCCACCTTTTGGCTTTCAAGGGCTGCACGAGGCTGGCCAGGCGCGGCATCTCGACCGCGGACATCACTTCCGCCGCGACGCCTTCCGCCTCGAGAAAATCCTTAAGCGCAAGGGCGTTCATGACGGTCCCTAACATTCCGATGTAGTCGGCGGAAACGCGGTTCATGGAGTGCCCCTTTTCGGAGAGGCCGCGGAAAAAGTTCCCGCCGCCGACCACGATGGCGATCTCGGTCTTCGTCTCGGTCGCTTCTTTGATCTCTTTGGCCACCCGGCTCAAAGCTTCCGGGTCAAGGCCCGTTCCGGAAGCGCCGCCCAGAACTTCTCCGCTGAGTTTCAGCAGCACGCGTTTGAATTGCATAGGATCCTTATAGTTTCGGCTAAAAAAAAGAGCGCCTTGCGGGGCGCTCTTTTTAAGTTTTACAGCTCTTCGCCGACCTGATAACGGACGAAGCGGCGGACGACCATGTTCTCGCCCAGCTTCGCGATAACGCCCTTGATGAGGTCGTTGATCTTTATCTTGTCGTCTTTCACGAACGGCTGGTCAACGAGGCAGATCTCGGAATAGAACTTCTCGAGTTTGCCTTCGATGATCTTGTCCTGAATGTTCGCGGGCTTGTTGGCCACTTCCTCGCGGTAGAAGGATTTTTCCTTCTCGACCACTTCGGCGGGGACCTGTTCGCGGGAAACGTACTGCGGAGCCATGGAGGCGATCTGGATCGTCAGGTCCTTGACCATCTCCTGGAACAGTTCGTTCTTGGCGACGAAGTCGGATTCGCAGGCCACTTCGATGAGCACGCCAACTTTGTTGTTGGAGTGGATGTAGCTGGCGACGATGCCTTCGTTGGTGGCGCGGGTCGCTTTCTTGACGGCTTTCGCCACGCCGCGTTTTCTCAAGATCTCTTTGGCTTTTTCGATGTCGCCCTCGGCTTCCACCAGGGCTTTCTTGCATTCCATCATGCCGGCTTGGGTAAGCTCGCGCAGTTGGTTGACCAGTTTGGCGGTAATTTCGGCCATAATATATTCCTGTATTGTTGTTCGTTAATTTATGTTATTCCTTGGGAGCTTCCTGGGGAGCTTCGGGAGCGGCCTCTTTCGGGGCTTCCTTCTCAGCCTTGGGGGCGCGGCGCGGTCTTTCGGCGCGGGGCTTGGGCTGGGACTTTTCCTGCTCTTTTTCTAAGAGCTCGCGTTCCTTTCTCTGCTTCTCGACTTCCTCGAAATAGACTCTGCCTTCGTTGATCGCCTTGGCGATCGTGGTCGTGATCAGAGTGACGGAGCTGATGGTGTCGTCGTTGCCGGGGATGACGAAGTCGGCGTTGTCAGGGTTGCCGTTCGTGTCGCAAAGGGCGATGATGGGGATGCCGAGCTTCTTGGCTTCGGTGACCGCGATGCGCTCTTTGTTGACGTCGACGATGAAGATGGCCGCCGGGGCTTCCTGGAGGTCTCTCAAACCGCAGAGGTTCTTGTCGAACTTGGCGTATTCTCTCGTCATGACAGCCTGCTCTTTCTTGGGCAGCTTCTCGAAGAGGCCTTTCTTCTGGAGGTCTTCGATCTCGTTCATGCGGCGGACGGACTGACGGATGGTGCGGAGGTTGGTAAGAGTGCCGCCCAGCCAGCGTTCGCAGACGTAAGGCATCTCGCAGCTCTTGGCGAGATCGCTTACGATGGCTTTGCTCTGAAGCTTAGTGCAGACAAAGAGGATCTTGCCGCCCTTCTGGGCCACTAAGCGGGCGTACTGCGTCGCGTAGTCGAGATAACGCTGCGTCTTCTGCAGGTCGATGATGTGGATCCCTTTCCTTTCTTCGAAGATGAAGGGGATCATTTTGGGGTTGCGTTTGCGTTTCTGGTGACCGAAATGGACTCCGGCTTCCAGAAGTTCGGAAATTGAGATAACGGACATAAAGTTTCCTTTTGTTCGTCAGACTTCGCCGCGAATGAATCTTCGGGCTCAAGTCTTAACAGGTTAATTGTGTTTGGTTATTTTATTATGTCAAGCATCTCCCTGACCGCCTGGGCAAGCCCAGTAAATACGGCGCGGGATATGATGGAATGACCGATGTTTAGTTCTTCCAGGTAGGGGACGTGGTGCATAAGGTGGGCGTTGAAATAGTCGAGGCCGTGTCCGGCGTTGACTCTTAAGCCCAGCGAATGAGCTTTCTCGGCGGCGATGATCAGCCGATCAAGCTCGAAATTCTGCTCGCTTTCCCCTTTAGCGTTGGCAAAAGAGCCGGTGTGCAGCTCGATGAACTGCGCTCCGGATTTTGCCGCCGCTATGATCTGCTCTTCTTCCGGCGCGATAAAAAGACTCACGACCGTGCCGACGCTCTGCATCTTAACGACGCAGCTGCGCACCTGCGCAAGCTGTCCCGCCACATCCAGACCGCCTTCCGTTGTTACTTCCTGCCGTCTTTCGGGGACGAGGCAGCAGCACTGCGGTCTGACTTGCAACGCGACTTCCATGACGTCGGGCGCCACGGCCATCTCAAGATTCAGCTTCGTCTGCACCGTCTCCCTCAAGAGACGAACGTCGCGATCCTGGATATGGCGGCGATCTTCGCGCAAATGCACGGTGATCCCGGAAGCCCCCGCCTGCTCGGCAGCAGCCGCGGCATAGACGGGCTCGGGAGCGGCTCCCCCGCGCGCCTGGCGCAGGGTTGCTACGTGATCGATGTTAACGCCCAGTTTCAAAGCAGATCAATAATTTTTATGTTTTTAATTCACCATGGGGTCGTGGGGGAGGAAGAGCAGCTTGATCTCGTTTCCCTTGCTGAGCGGGAAAACGCTGAAAGCGTAATTCGCGCTCCTGGGGAGAGAGGGCTCTCTTTCGACTTCGACGGCCTGCCTTCTTTCCAGCCACTCCATAATGAGCGTGGTCAGCCGGTCAGCCGCTTCTTTTCTATCCGTGCCATTCGCCAAAAGGCCCAGTTCGGGGCAGAGGGCGGAAAAAGAGCCGTCCGACTCCCGGTTGAGCCGCATGGAAAAACTCATATCACAATTCATAGGAAGGATATGTTACCAAATACCCGGTCAATTTTCAAGCTTGGCCGAGACATCCGCCAGGACTTGTCTCAGGGCCTTGGGCACGCGGTGCGCCGTAGTGGACCTAACATTGCTGTCCTTGGAGGGTTTGGCGTCGTATTCGTCATAGGAGGCGCCCACGGTCGCGATCTCTTTCTTCCAGCCTTCGACGTCCACCGTCAGAAGGTCTTTCAGGTACTTCGGGTCGACGCGGAAATTGGGATTCGGGTCGTCGTTGTTAGCGAGGTCGATGTCCTTCGGGAAGGGCAGGTTGCCGATCGGTGTCTCGTTGGCTTTGACCTTGCCCTCGATCCGTTGGCAGATCCACTTCAGAACGCGGGAATTGTCGCCGAAGCCCGGCCACATGAACTTGCCGTCCGCGGTCTTGCGGAACCAGTTCACGAAGTAGATCCTCGGGAGTTTCGAGGCGTCGGCCGAGGTCCTTTCCATCTCCAGCCAGTGCTGGAAATAGTCGCAAACGTTGTAGCCGAAGAACGGCAGCATGGCCATGGGGTCGCGCCTGACTTGGCCGATCTGATCGGAGATGACCGCGGCGGTCACTTCGCTTCCGGCGGCGGAGCCAAGGAAGACGCCGTGCGTCCAGCTCTTGGCCTCGTTGACCAGAGGAATGGTGGAGGGTCTGCGGCCGCCGAAGAGCATGGCGTCGATGGGGACGCCCGTGGGCTTGCCGTTATAGAGTCCGTTGAAGCCGGCCTTGTCAAGTACCGGGCAGTTCTCGGCGGGAGCGGTGAAGCGGCTGTTCTTGTGCGCCGCCACGTAACCCATTTCCTTGATCTCTTTTTTGGTCATGCCGGGCTTGGGGCCCATGCGGTAAGGATCGTCCGCGCAGACGTAGCACTTGTTGCCTTTCCAGTCCACGCCTTCCTTAGGCGCCTTGATGCCCATGTCCTCCCACCAGATGTCGCCGTCCGGAGTCAGCACCACGTTGGTGAAGATCGTGCCCTTCTTGCAGGACTTGAGGGCGTTGGGGTTGGAGTCGTTGGAGGTGCCGGGAGCGACGCCGAAGAAGCCGTTCTCGGGATTGATGGCGTAAAGGCGGCCGTCAGCTCCGGGTTTGAGCCAGGCGATGTCGTCGCCGATGGTCTGCAGCTTCCAGCCGGGGAGCTTAGGCAGCATCATGGCAAGGTTCGTCTTGCCGCAGGCGGAGGGGAAGGCGGCCGTGACATGATACTGCTTCTTTTCGGGCGAAGTCAGCGTCAAAATGAGCATGTGCTCGGCCATCCAGCCCTGGTCCTTGGCAAGCTTACTTGCGATGCGCAAAGCGAAGCACTTCTTGCCCAAGAGCGCGTTGCCGCCGTAGCCGGAACCGAAAGACCAGATCTCGCCGTCCTCCGGGAACTGCGTGATGTATTTGTCCTCAATTCTCTTGGCGCAGGGCCAGGCGACGTCTTTCTGGCCTTTCTTCAAAGGCGCGCCAACGGAATGGATGCAGGGGACGAAGGAGCCGTCCTTGCCGAGGTGCTTTAAAACGTCGGAACCTGTCCTGGTCATGATGTTCATGTTGACCACCACGTAAGGAGAGTCCGTCAGCTCGATGCCGTACTGGGTGATGGGGTTGCCGATGGGGCCCATGGCGAAGGGAATAACGTACATCGTGCGGCCTTTCATGCAGCCGGTGTAAGCTTTGGTCATCTTCGCTTTCATTTCCACAGGATCCATCCAGTGGTTGGTCGGTCCGGCGTCGATCTCATTCTTGGAGCAGATGAAGGTGCGGCCTTCAACGCGCGCCACGTCGCTCTCGTGCGACCTAGCCAGATAGCAGTCGGGGCGCTTCTTGGGATCAAGCTTGATGAACTGTCCTTTTTTGACCATCATCTCGCAGATCGCGAGATGCTCTTCTTTCGTGCCCTTCACGACCACGATCTTCTCGGGCTTGCAAATTCTGTTCCATTTGTCCACCCACGCGAACACTTTTCCGTTCGCGAACTTCGGGGTTTTGACGGTTGCCATTATTTATTCTCCTGAAATTTTGATTTTGCGAAAGATTATACCAAAAGCGGTCAAAATAAAAATCGCGAGCGCCGGCTCCGGCACGGGATCCAAACGGATGCCGAAAAGCCCGGAATAATTGGTGTAGGCGTTTCCGTGCAGATCTTTGGCGATCAGTCTGATCCTGGCGCAGTCGCTCTTCACGCCCGAGGGGAAATTCTTCCAGTTGTAAGGAGACTTGAGCTCGAAAGCGTAGTCCTCGCTGATCTCGATCCAGGGGTCGCGGAAGTCGTTGGTGGAATAGGCCAGGTTGAAGGAGAGCCAGCCGTCGGCGGGCGGATCGTTGATCTCCCAGGTTATCTTTCCCGCGGAATCGTAACGCTCGCCCTCCAGGGGCTTGGTGACTTCCAGTTCCGGCGGATGTGAGTTGACAACTTTGGGCCAGGCTTCCACGCTGACAACATAATTGGTGTTGTCGTCAAAGGGCCTTGAGAGCGAATAATCGTAGGCTTTGCCGAAGGTGATGTACCATTTCCCAGTCAGGACCTGGCCGAAGCAATTGTCTTCCGTCAAGGTCCAGACTTTTTCGGTATCCCTTAAATACGTCCATTCCTCGTAAGCGTTGTTGGGGCCCGTTATCATGTAGTTGCGGCTGTTCATGGGCACGTACTTCTTCCTGATGCCGAATTCCACCGGTATGCCCGTCGTTACTTTGACGACCGCCTGAGTAGTTCCCGCCGGCAATTCAAAAGAGAAGGGGAAGAAGCCCGCGAGGTCCACGTCTTCCTGAGTGATCGTTTCCCCGACGCCGATGGGGTGCGCGGCCTTGGCGGGGTTCAGGTAAACGCAGAGCCAGTTCATCATCTGCCCTCTGTGCAGGCCGACCTTCTGCGGAAAATGTTTGAACCACCAGATCTTGTGCTTGTGGTTCACGCCGCCTCCCCACTCCGAGCAGTTCATGGAACGGGCCGGGCCGGAGAGATCGGGATAGTTGTACCAGTTGTCGGCGTAGCAATCCACGTAGTTCTTCATTCCCCAGAGATAGTCGTTGGTGGAGTTGGGGGCGTAGTGCACGGTGCCGACCTGAATATTGTTGGTGTCGATGGCGTAGTTCATGTTGAAGAGAACGAAGTCGTTCTTCTTCGAGTAATCCCGCCAGGGATGATAGTTGATGTAGCTGCAGTCCCAGCGGGTGTGCAGCATGGATTCCGCCGCGTGGCCGAAATTCTCCATCGGCGTATCGGTCCTCTCCATGCTGGGCGTGCACATCATGAAGACCTTTTCGGAATCCAGCGTACCCAGTCCGTTGGAATTGCAGTAATCGGCGCCCCAGCCGTTCAGTCTGCTCTCGTAGCAACCGCCGTCGGGATGGCTGTAAAGCCAGACCTGGTCGATGATCCCTTTGTTAATGTATTCCACGATCCAGGGGCATTCGTTGGTGTAGAAATACATGTAGTCGAAAGTGAAGCTGGTGTTCCAGGACGGCTTGATGCCTTTTTTGCGCGCGTCGTAATAGGACTGGGGAGTGAAGCGGTCGCCGCTGACGTAGCGCGGCCAGGTGTCCAAGACCACATTGGTCACGAAGGTGACTTTCACCATGCCGTGCGAGGCCTCGAACCACCAGTTGGCCTGGTCTTTGGCCATATTGTAGCCCGTGGGCCAGCTGAAGATGGCGTTCATCCTCCTTCCCCTCGCGATCTCGGCTACGTTTGTCATCCAGGGATTGTGCGTGACGACCGCCACCTTGAGGTCGAGATTGCCGACAGAAAAAGCTTCCAAAGCGGAAACGGCCAGCGTCAGAACGAAAATAACGTTCCAAAAAAATTTCATTTGTCCCCCGAAAAGAAAATTATTCTTCAACTTTGAAAATAAAAGTCGTCTCTGATCCGTTCAAGGCCCTGCGGTAGGTCTTGACGATGCGCTGCTTTGTCTTGTCGAACCAGACGTGGCGGCGGATAGCCACATGGGAATAGTCGTTGTAGCGCTTCCTGAACCTAAGCTGCGCCTCGGGCAGCAGAACAAAGTCGTAGCGGAACAGTTCGCCGTCCTGAAAAACGCCGGTGTAGTAGTTCGTGAGAGACCCCTGGATGGGAATGCCCAATAGATCGTCCCAGGCGTATTCATAAGGCCCCGCTATCCTTTTGTCGCTTATCTCTGAGCCGGGGAAGAAAACGCACATGACCGAATTGGAGCAAGTCGCCCTGTAAGCGTTCTCGCCTTCAAAATCAAGACAGAGATAATCCTTCGGCCCGAACGTTACGGTAACGTTCGCCTGCACCGAGGAGAGCAGTCCGGGAACGATCGAGTCGCTCTCCGCCTTCCAGACGCACTGCGTCTCCGATTCAAGATAGATCTTCTGCCATACGGCGATGTCCATCGGCACGTTCACCGGACCCGCCGGTTCCGCCTGCTCGGCGACGATCTCTTTCGCGACCGGAGCGGCCGCTTTCGGCGGCACCAGCTCCTCTGTTTTCGCAACGGCATTCGTTCCGCTTTCCAAAGCCGCCTTCGGCGCGGCCGCGGTGCGGGCGCTGTCGACTATCGCCTTGGCGTCCTCCTCCTTCGTGGGATCAAGGATCACTTTGGAAGCGGAGGCGTTGGCGGCCTCCTCTTCCGCGAAAAGAAGAGAGGCGAAAACAAGAAGCGTTATGAACAGTGTTTTGCGCATCAGCGGTGCAAAGAAGGCATGGAGATAAGTTTCAAAAATTCGTGGCGCGTTCTGCCGTCGGTCTTGAAGGTCCCCTCCATGGCGGAAGTGGTAGTGAAGGAATCGCTTTTCTGCACGCCGCGCATGGCCATGCAGAGGTGGTTCGCCTCGCACACGACGCCCACGCCGTAGGGCTTCAGGTTTTCCATCAGGCATTTCGCTATCTGGGAAGTCAGCCTCTCCTGGATCTGCAGCCTTCTCGCGAACATCTCGACGATCCTCGGGATCTTGCTAAGCCCCACGATGCGGCCCTTGGGAAGATAAGCCACATGGATCTTGCCAAAGAAGGGGAGCATATGGTGCTCGCACATGGAATAGAAGCTGATGTCCCTTACAAGCACCATCTCATCGCAGGGGTCCTCGAAGATCGCGCCGTTCAGGATCGTCTCCGCGTCCATGCTGTAGCCGGACATCAGAAAACCGCGGGAATCATGGATCCGCTGCGGAGTTTTTATCAGGCCCTCCCTCGTCGGGTCGTCGCCCATTCTCTTTATAAGCTCGCGGTAAATGTCAAGGTCGTCCGCCGACCTAAGCATCTCTTTTATTTCTTCCCTAGAATATTCTTTCATACAAAGTGAAGCGTCACGCTGTTCTTTTCGCTTTCAGCCAAAGTTAATTCGTATAATTCCGCGCCGATCCCTTTCAGAGGCTCTTCCAGCCTCTCGGCGATCTTCCGAGCGATGTTCTCCATCGTCGGCAGAACGCCAGAAAGAAACGGCACGTCGGTATTCAAGTTCCTGTGGTCGACAAAAGCAATAACTTCCTTTTCAACCACCTCGCCCAAAGTCGAAACGTTCACCACCATGTCGCCCTCGCCCTCAGACCTGACCGTCACTTTGAGGACGTAATCATGCCCATGAAGCCTCGAGCACTTGCCGAACAGCTTCTCGTTCTCCTCCGCCGACCACTCCTCCCTATAGAGGCGGTGCGCCGCCGAAAAGCGAAAGAGTCTGCTCACAGTGATGTACTTTACCTTAAGCATGCTAATATGATAGCAAAAAGCTTAAGTCAGTTGTTGCTCGATAATTCTCTTTTTTATAAAACGTTAGAAAGCTTTTTCTGAAGCTGTTCGATTGTAGGAAGTCCTAATTCATAGGTCGCGATGCCCATAGGTCGATCAATGTCGGCAAGGGCATATTCGGCTACAACTTTATTTCGTGAACGGCAAAGCAAAAGACCAATAGTTTTTTTATCTTGCTTTGTCTTTATGTTTCTGTCTATCGCGGTCATATAAAAACTAAGTTGTCCTATGTCACGAGGGTTAAATTTACCTGCTTTAAGTTCTATAACAACATAGCGGTGCAGTAAAGTATGATAAAAAAGCAGATCAAGTTCAAAAGTGTCTCCTCCAACAATTATTGGCATACCTTTGCCAACATAGGAAAAACCTGTTCCAAGTTCTATTAGAAATTTAGCTATTTTGTCCACAAGCATTGAACGAAGTTTGTTTTCCTTTACTTGTTTGCTTGTTTCAAGAAAACCGAGGTCGTATTCTCCTTTAATAGCACTGATCGCCATATCAGAATCTTCTGGTGGTAGCTGATTTTGAAAATTGGTGACAGCTTTTCCATGATCGTCAAACGCTTTTTCTTTTATTTGGCGAATCATTGCATTCCTAGACCACCCGTTCTTAACAGCCAAACTTGCATAATTCAAACGTTCGCCGCGTGATTTCAGCTTTTCCATTAAGGCAATGTGATGGTACCATGGTAATTGTGCAAGCGGTGCTTGCATAATTTCATCGCGAGCCCAGGTTTGCGATAAAGACCGCATGTATTTTAGATTTCTAACGGACCAGCCGTTCATGTTGGGGAATTCATTGCTTAGTTCTTTTGAAAGCCTATTGACTATTTTCGCGCCCCACCCTTCCTGTTCTTGTTTTCTAAGTATTTCGTTCCCGATATCCCAATAGAGAAGAAGTTGTTCAGCATTTGCAGCCAAGAACGCTTTTAATCGCGCTTCTTTTACACGTCTCTTTATGGAATCAATCCATAAAACACTATTCCTTTCATTTAAAATTTTGTTGTCTTGGTGAAGAGTTTTGGTTTTCATTTTGTACACCTTTTCCCAATGTCGTTTCACCAAGTTTATAATTTGTTACAACATTTTCCAATCTTTTTGTAAAAATCTTACATTTCTTATAGTCAATGTAAGAAAAAACCTTCCCGGTGTTGACCGGGAAGGTTTTTTGTTGGCGATTCGCCTTAAGCGAAGGGCGGTTTACCAGAAGTAAACGTAGAGCGCGACGGTCAGCACGACCACGATGACGCCGAAAACGAGGGCGGCCGTGGAGGGCTTCATGTCAAGCTTGGTGCTGGACTCGAAGGAAATGGGCTCTTCCATCTTGAAGATGGCGCCAAGTATGAACATGATGACCAAGGTTATGATCAGGTTGTAGGAAGCGGCCCAGAGGTAGTGCATGGGCTGCACCACGCCTTCCTTGACCACGCAGCCACAGACTTCAGGAACGAAGGAGGCGCAGCCGGGCAGCAGGCTCCAGCCGTAGGTGGAGAGGAGGTAGTAGATGATCGGGGAGAGGAGCAGCGCCAAAGCGCCGATCCAGCGGGCGCCCCTGCGGTTCACGAGACCGAAGATAAAGACGGCCACGATGCCCGGGGAGACGTACAGCTGCATCTTCTGGATGTAGGCGAAGATGGACTGCGCGTTCAGGAAAGAGGCGACCACGATGCCGATGACCAGAAGGACGACGATGGTCAGACGACCGAACAGCACGATCTCTTTCTGGGAGGCAGAGGGGCGCATATAGCGCTGATAGATGTCCATCGTGAAGAGCGTGCTGGTCGCGTTCAAAACGGCCGCCAGCGAGGAAACGATGGCGCCCAAGAGAGCCGCCAGCACAAAGCCCATAAGGCCGACGCCCTGCGGGATGAGCCTGGTGATGAGGAGGCCCAGGGCTTCATCGGGTTTCGCCGCCAGATCTTTGGCGAAGAGGTTGAAGGCGATGATGCCGGGGATGACGATCACAAACGGAATGATCAGCTTCAGGAAAGCCGCCAGCACAATGCCTTTCTGACCTTCGGCCAGAGAGCCGGAGCCCAGAATGCGCTGGGTGATGTACTGGTTCAAGCCCCAATAGTAGAAGTTCGGGATCCAGATGCCGATTATGAGGATCGTCCAGGGCATGGCCGCATCAGTGGCTTCTCTGCCCATGTGAAGCTTGGCTTCGTTGAGTTCCCTGAAGCGCTCGATGGCGGAGGCGGAAACAGCCTTGGCTCCTTCCGCGGCGCCGGTCAGAGTCTCGGGAGCAGCGCTGCCCAGAGCCTTCATGGCGAAGTAGGCGATAACGGCGCCGCCCACGATAAGAGCGGAACCCTGCAGCAGGTCAGCCCAGGCGCAAGCCTTGAGGCCGCCCACCATTACGTAAACGCCTGCCAAGGATCCCATGATCAGACAGCATGACCAGAAGGGCAGGTTCCAGCCGAGGTGCTGGAAAAGCTGCTGCATGACCAAGCTGCCGGCGTAGGTGACACCGATGAGGGAGGCCACGACCAGAATGCCCATCATGGAGACGGTCATGAAGGCGCGGGCCCAGTGGTTGTAGCGGATCTCGAGGAATTCCGGGATGGTGGTGATGCCGGACCTAAGGAAATAGGGCAGCAGCGCGAAAGCCACGACGACCAGCGCGATGGCGGCGATCCATTCCCAGGAGGCGCAGGAAAGGCCTTCCGCGCCGGCGCCCTGGCCGGACATGCCGACGAACTGTTCGGCGGAGATGTTGGCGGCGATCAGCGAGAAGCCGATGAGCCACCAGGAAAGGCCGCGGCCGGCCAGGAAGTAATCGTCAGCGCTCTTGCCCGCTTCGCCGCCG
>JAEEGK010001001.1_pt1 | contig 70737 bp, 49 predicted proteins | sample 8958771 | NCBI WGS metagenome assembly JAEEGK01 (sample SAMN16246547, study PRJNA631951) | gut metagenome | biome: gut microbiome; feature: rumen; material: SC-attached | host: Bos | place: Iran: Karaj | collected 2018-10
CGTTGCACTCTTTCTTGTATGTACCTGCAACGGGATGCCGGAAACGTGTGGGGTTGGTTGAGTTACCGGTGATTGAAACGTCAACGCCTTCCTTCCACATGATTGCAACGCCTTCTGTTACGTCGTCTGCACCGTAGCAGTTAACCTTAGCACGAGGGCCGTTAGAGTATGCTGTACGCTTGATCTCTTTAACTTCGCCCGAGAAGTAGTCCATCTCTGTCTCTACGAATGTGAATCCGTTGATACGGGAAATGATCTGAGCTGCGTCTTTTCCGAGACCGTTAAGGATAACCCTGAGGGGCTTCTTACGTACGCGGTTAGCCTTCTCAGCGATACCGATAGCGCCCTCTGCAGCTGCGAATGACTCGTGACCTGCAAGGAAGCAGAAGCAATCTGTCTCCTCTTCAAGGAGCATCTTGCCGAGGTTACCGTGTCCGAGACCTACCTTACGGTGATCAGCAACCGAACCGGGGATACAGAAAGCCTGAAGGCCTTCGCCGATAGCTGCGGATGCGTCTGCTGCTCTCTTGCAACCCTTCTTGATCGCGATAGCAGCACCTACTGTATATGCCCAGCATGCATTCTCAAAGCAGATGGGCTGGATCTTCTTAACAAGCGCATAAACGTCGATACCGGCGTTCTTGCAGATGGTTTCGCATTCCTCGATAGAGGAGATGCCATACTGTGAAATGACCTTGTTGATCTGGTCAATTCTTCTCTCATATGATTCAAATAAAGCCATGGTATAATCTCCTTCCTATCATTCTTTTCTGGGATCGATGATCTTAACTGCATCATCAACACGACCATACTGTCCCTTAGCCTTTTCCCAAGCTGTAGTGGGATCGTCGCCCTTCTTGATGAAGTCTGTCATCTTTCCGAGGCTGACAAACTGGTAACCGATGATCTCGTCATTTGCATCAAGAGCGATGCCTGTAACATAGCCCTCTGCCATCTCGAGATATCTGGGACCCTTCTTAAGTGTTCCGTACATTGTACCAACCTGGCTTCTGAGACCCTTTCCAAGGTCCTCAAGGCCTGCACCTACGGGAAGACCGTCATCAGAGAATGCGGACTGTGTACGACCGTAGATGATCTGGAGAGCGAGCTCTCTCATAGCTGTATTGATAGCGTCACAAACAAGATCAGAGTTCATAGCTTCGAGAACTGTCTTGCCGGGAAGGATCTCTGCTGCCATAGCAGCGGAGTGTGTCATACCCGAGCAGCCGATCGTCTCAACGAGCGCCTCCTGGATAACTCCGTCCTTTACATTGAGGGAAAGCTTGCATGCGCCCTGCTGAGGTGCACACCAGCCGATACCGTGTGTAAAGCCGTTGATCTCTTCAACCTTCTTGACCTTGGTCCACTTTCCTTCCTGAGGAATAGGAGCAGGATCATGCTTTGCGCCTTTGGCAACGGGGCACATCATTTCAACTTCGTGAGTATAGATCATGTTGAAACTCCTTTCGTTTCTTTTGTTTTTATCTTGAACCAGACCTGCAAAAAACAGCCGGGTCTCGTTAACCGGGTGATATTTTCTCACATTTTTTTACAAATGTAAAGAGCGCCAAACATTCTAGTTCGGTCAATTTCGTCTGTATCTTGTATTAAGACTTCGAACAAAAAGCTATTGTTGACAGGCTTTTGTAATTACAAAAAACATCAGCTCTTGGTGTATTTGAGCAATGTACGTATCAGCTCACTGTTGTTGATGGGCTTTGTGAGATGATCGTTCATACCACAGGCTATCGCGCGCTGTTTATCTTCCTCGAAAGCGTTCGCCGTCATCGCGATTATAGGGATGTTCTTAAGCTTCTTGTTTGAGAGATGTCTGATCTCGGAAGTCGCTTTATAACCATCCATGTAAGGCATCTGGATATCCATAAGGATAACGTCGTAGGGATTCTTTTTATTCTCGATGACTTTTGAAACCGCAACAGATCCGTCTTCCGCCTCGTGTACGATGATCCCTTCGCTATCGAGTATGTCTTTCGCGATCTCACGGTTAAGCTCATTATCCTCAACAAGCAGAACCTTAAGTCCTTTGAGTGAATTCTTGTCGATCTCCTCTTCTTTAACGAGCTTTTCGGGGATCGCTTCGCTGTTTCTGAATGAGAAACGCATCGTAACGGTGGTACCGACATTCAGTTCGCTGTCTATGGTGATAGTTCCGTTCATCATCTTGACGAGCTCCTGCGTGATCGCCATACCTAGCCCTGTGCCCTGGATGCCGGAAACTGTAGTCGATTTCTCACGGCTGAAAGACTCAAAAACATGTTCAATAAAGTCCTTGCTCATGCCGATACCGTTATCCGAAACCTTCATCACAAAAGAAGTGTATCCCGGCTTCATCGATAACACTTTGTTTATGGAAAAGACTATCGTACCGCCGGGTTTTGTGTATTTTATCGAGTTGCCGATAACGTTTATAAGAACCTGGGAAATCCTCAGCCCGTCCGCATATACATTAGTGTTTTTAAGACCTCTGAACTTTTTGATGAGTTTAAGCCCGTTGTTCTCGGCATTTTCCCTGACTATCGAAAGAATTGAATCGGCAAGCTTCTCCATGCTCACGCTGTTTTCTTCGATGGTGACCTTCCCACTCTCTATCCTGGCCATATCAAGCACATCGTTAATAAGCGCAACAAGATGCTTGCCCGAAATGTTGATCTTATCGAGACATTCCTTTGTCTTTTCCTTGTCGTCGATATATTTGAGCGCCATGCTCGCGAATCCCATGATCGCGTTCATGGGCGTTCTGATATCATGTGACATGTTGAAAAGGAACGAGCTCTTGGCATTGTTGGCAGCTTCGGCACGCGCTTTGGCTTCCTCGAGCTGAAGCTGACGTTCGTTTTCACGCCTGATCTCGAGGTCCTTGTTTGCAAAAGCAAGGGCAACAGCCTTGGGTACCCGGTCATTACCGACCTTAACGAACTTCATCTCGCAGTACTGGGGATTGCCGTAGTTTGAGGATCTGAAATTGACTGTAAATGACTTCTGGTCCGTGAGTTTAGAGATGATGTTTGATATGGAGCCCGAAGCCCTCATCATCTCCTTGTCATCCTCATAGATGTACTTGGTTATATAGAGCTCATAAGCATCCGAATAACGTATGCCACGTCTGAAGATACCTCCGAGATCGCGCTCGAAGTCATCGTTCATCGAGTAGGTTGTAAGCTTGTCAGTGGTAAGATCCACAAAATAAACGGACGAGTACTCACTTGCGAGTATCTCGATGATCTGATGGTTGCGGCGAAGCTCTTCTTCTCTGCGAACGCGCTCATGATCTTTCTCATCCATCTCGAGCTGATCGATCCTGGCCTTGCGGAGCATGCCTTCGATAGTATTGCGCTGTTCGAGCTCGTGACGCATCTCTTCATCGATGTTTCGTACACCGCATGTGACTATATGATCGTTTGTTTCAGAATAATTACGGATGATCTTGACCTGATAATACTTTACCGAACCTTCGATCGAAGCACGGAACGTAAATACGTAGATAGGTCCGAGCGACAGCTCGGAAATGATGGTTTCCTTGCCAAGCCTGAAAATGAACTTTTCTCTGTCTCCGGCAAACACGCACATCTCGGCGAATATCCTGACACGCTCTGTAAAGCTGACCCTTTCGGTGCGGATCCTGTAATCATGAAAAATATCGTTGGCCCGGACGGTCATGGATTCTTCCGTATCAAGGTTGACATAAGAAACAAGTCCGAAATCAACGGAAAGCGAGCTGATGATGATATCCTTGAAGTCATTGGCCTTTTCGGTGATAACGGTGCTTGTCTCATCTTTAAGGGCGACTATGGCGCAGACGTTGCCCTGCTCTTCATACATGCAGAATGTAACTTCGAAGTACTGGTCATTACAATCGATATCAATGGCGTGAATATGCTTGACGGTTTTGTGTCTTCCTTCCGAGAATTCTTTCCTGAGTCTTTCGGGTGCGGCAAAAGCAGCCACACTTTCCGAATCGGAAACTTTGTGACGTTCGAGATATGAATCTATGTATCCGGTATATGATGTTCCGCTGACATCGCGGGTGATGATCGTGAAACCGTCCGGACCCTTCGCGTAGAGGCCTTCGACCATCAGATCTTTGGTCAGATCGCACACGAAATAACCGATACAGTCTGAAAAGACCGTATCGATGAGTCCGGGACTACGTTCACTAATCTTTGTCATGATCTTATTCCTTTGAAACTATAACTCCGCCGGTTTTATAGATGGAGTTTGCCGGTACAAATCCCCTTACCATGGAGAGAGGATAAACATTACTGCCCTTTCCGACAACAGTGCCGGGATTAAGAACGCTGTTGCATCCGACTTCGACATTATCACCGAGGATCGCTCCGAACTTTTTGAGACCCGTCTCGATCCTTTTGCCTTCATAAAGGACGGTGACAAGCGTCTTGTCCTGCTTTACGTTCGAGGTAACGGCTCCGGCACCCGTGTGTGCCTTGAAGCCGAGTACCGAGTCTCCGATGTAGTTAAAGTGTGGTACCTGAACCTTGTTGAAGAGGATGGCGTTCTTGATCTCACATGAGTTACCGAGTACCGCTCCTTCTCCGATGATCGCTTTGCCTCTTACAAATGCGCACTGACGAAGCTCAGCATCCTTACAGATGATGCAGGGACCCGTGATCGACGCTGTGGGTGCTATTTTGGCTGTCTTGTGAATATAGACGCCTTCCGAAGGATTGTCGTACTCATCTGCCGGAAGTGTCTGTGAAAGCTTGATTATAAAGTCACCTATGAAAGGAAGAACCTCCCAGGGATATGTCTTTCCTTCGAAAAGCTCCGAAGCGATCGTGTTCGAAGTGTCAAAAAGCTCTTTTATAGTTAATTTGTCCATATATTTATTCCTTTGATTTGTCTGAGATTGTGCCCCTCTTTACTCTCCAAGCTTTCTGATCTCTTTGTCAAACAGCTCGTAAAGTGCCTTCGCATCTTCCATGCTCTTGCCTCTGATACCGAAGTAGAACTTGATCTTGGGCTCGGTTCCGGAAGGTCTCACGCAGCACCACTGATCATTTTCGAGTACATAGTAAAGGACGTTGGACTTGGGAAGTCCGGTAGGCTTCTTTGCTCCTGTGGCGCTGTCAACGCATATGTCTGCAAGATAATCTCTGCTTTCGAGGACCTTGGCTCCGGCGAGGCTTTCGATAGGATTCTTGCGAAGATTATCAAGGATGGCCTTGATGCGTTCCGCACCGTCAACACCCTTAAGTGTAACCGATACGGCACCTTCCATGTAGTAGCCGTACTTCTCGTACATTGCGAGCATCTGATCGTAAAGAGTGAGACCCTTCTGTCTGTAGTAGGATGCTGCTTCACAAAGTCCCATAACGGCAACGATGGCGTCTTTATCTCTGGCATGTGTGCCGATCAGGCATCCGTACGATTCCTCATATCCGAAGAGGTACGTATTGTTCTTCTTTCCCTGCTCGAACCACTTGATCTGCTCACCGATGAACTTAAAGCCCGTGAGTACTTCGATAAGATCGCAGTTATATGCGGCGACAACCCTGTCACACATATTCGAAGAAACAATAGTCTTAACAACAGCTCCGTTATCGGGAAGTAAACCAAGTTCTTTTCTGGTGGAGAGCTCATACTCACAGAGAAGAGTTCCGCTCATGTTGCCGGTGAAGGGGATGTACTCTCCCGTCTTTGAATCCCTCGCATAAACACCGAGTCTGTCCGCATCCGGATCGGTCGCAAGTATGAGGTCTGCATCAACTTTTTTTGCAAGAGCAATAGCAAGCTTAAAGACATTGGGATCCTCGGGGTTGGGATATCCGACTGTGGGGAAATCACCGTCGGGCTTCTCCTGCTCGGGGACAACATAAACATTCTTAAATCCGAGTCTGTCAAGGATACGCTTAACGGGCATGAGTCCCGTACCGTGAAGAGGCGTGTAAACGATCTTCATGTCGCTTGCCGCCTTGATGCACTCGGGACGGAGGACAAGCTTCTCGAGTGTATCGATATACTTGTCATCGATCTCTTTGCCGATGGTGTTATAGAGGCCCTTTGCTTCCGCTTCTTCAAGACTCATGGTCTTTAAAGTCGAGAAATCAGTGATCGAATTGACTCTTCCGATGATCTCGTCATCAAGAGGAGCTGTGATCTGAGCGCCATCCTCCCAGTAAACTTTGTAGCCGTTGTACTCAGGTGGATTGTGGCTTGCTGTAACAACGATACCCGCGATGCATCCGAGTGTCCTAAGAGCAAACGAAAGCTCGGGCGTGGGACGCAGTGACTCGAAACGGTAGGTCTTAATGCCGTTGGCATTTAATGTGAGGGCTGCTTCGCGGCTGAATTCTATCGACATGTGGCGAGAATCATACGCGATGGCAACGCCTTTGTCGGCACCGCCCTTCATGTTGATGATGTCAGCAAGGCCCTGGGAAGCTTTCCTGACTGTATAGATGTTCATACGGTTGGTTCCGGCACCGATAACGCCGCGGAGTCCGCCCGTACCGAATTCAAGATTCTTAAAGAACCTGTCTTTGATCTCGTTCTCGTCTCCTTTGATACCCAAAAGCTCTTTGCGGGTCTGTTCGTCAAAGGTTTCGCAGGTGCACCAATACTCGTATTCTTTCATGAAATCGTTCATAGAAATCACCTCTGTTTTAGTCTTTGGGAAAAACATAATAATTCTACCACAACGCACATTACGCTTCAAGTATTCGGGTGTATCAAACCGCATGATTTTCAAAGCTTTACAATGATTTAAATATGATTGTTGTTATTGAAAATCTGTTGATTCTTTAGTATAATAAAGTAAGGGATTACCGCACAGATACAATTCTTGTAAAAGCAGTATGTTTATCATAGATTTGCGCCGAAGATATACGAGAGGAGGATGTGGATATGGATATCGATCTTTCCAAGTTTATCAATGTCACAATTACTGATGACCAAATGACCGCCTATATCTACATTTCATCCCGGACGGCCGACAGCGGGGCTATTCCCGCAGATTCTCTCACCCCCGAAGTGCTCCGTGATTTTCTGTCCTCACGGGGTGTAAAGGCAGGTATCGACAAAAACCTCCTTCAACAGATCATTATCAATAAGCTTTTTGACAGGCAGCACGTTATAGCACAGGGTCAGCCCCCGGTTAACGGCGTTGACGGCAGCTTTAAGCTTTTATTCAAAACCGAAATAGACAACCATCCCAAAGTACTTGAGGACGGTTCTGTCGATTACCGTAATATTGATATCTACGAGCCTGTTCACGCCGGCATGAAGATCGCCGAATACATTCCCGCTACTCCCGGTCATTTCGGTTACAACGTTTCAGGTGCCGTTCTTACCTGCAGTAACGGACGTGAGCTCTCCCCTCTCAAAGGATCCGGTTTCGTTATCTCCGATGATAAAAAGACCTACACTTCCACTCTCGACGGCAAGATCGAATTCAAGAACGACACGATCACCGTCACGAACGTGCTTGATATTCCCGGAGATGTTGATCTCACTACAGGTGATATAGTATTTAACGGTGACATCATCATACACGGTAATGTTCATATGGGGTCCGTAATACGTTCCAAGAACAACATCACCGTCATGGGCAACGTCGAAGGTGCAATGCTCTACGCAGGCGGTGAGATCCAGCTCAAAGCCGGTATGCAGGGCGGAGGCAAGGGCTACGTTGAAGCTGACGGCGACATCTGGGGCAAGTTCTTCGAGCAGACCAAGGTCCGTTGTAACGGCAACTTAAATGTCAACTCCATGATGAACTGCGACGTTTTCTGTTGCGGTGATATCACGATCTCCGGTCGTCACGGCATCATCGTAGGCGGAACCACCATGACTCAGGGTAATATTAACGCCACGGTCATAGGCAACATGGCCGAAGTAAAGACTGTTGTTGCCGCCGGTGTTAATGAGAAGCTCGTTGCCGAAATCAACGCTCTTGAGAACGAGATCAAGACTATTAAAGAAGCGCACCAAAAACACGAAAGGATCCTTGATATGCTCAAGTCCATCAAGAACCCTTCCGAACGAGACAAGGTCACCAAGATGCTCGAACAGGTCATTCAGTCCATGCAGGAGCTGGATCATAAGCTCTCGGGCCTCAACAGCGAGCTTGAAGCAAAGCTTTTCCAGACTCAGAATTACTCGAAATCAAAGATAACCGTACAAAAGTACCTGTACCCCAACGTGCACGTCACACTTAACGGACTGCACTACATTACGAAAGACACATTTACGAATGTCTACCTTACCGAATCGGGAGGACAGGTCGCGGTTATCAATGATATTCATAATAAATAAGAGCAGTCACGGCGACTGCTCTTTGTTTTACTCTTCTTTCGATGATCTTATTCTTTGTTTTATTCTTCTTACGAAGATCGTATTTTTGTCTTATTTTGTATCCTCTTTTACGGCGATGTAGATCTTAATGTACTCCTCATCATTGATAACAACAGGTATCGCGATCGTGGGAATGTCGGACTGGAGCTTAAGCTTCTTGCCGTGCATACAGAGCGGAGGTGTGATATCAAAGATGATGTTCATGGTCGAGAACAGGGTCGCGGTATTGCCGAGGATCATGTTTCCGAGCTCACCCAGAGCCGAACATGCCATCGGATCGAGTGATTCAACGGGCATGCCCATCATCATCACGCTCGCGATGTTCATCGCCTTCTTGTCGGTCATCTTAAAGAAAACCTGTCCCTTCATGGCACCTGTTACACCGACCTGGATGAGGAAAGTATCCTCAGGGAAATCAAGATCCGCAAGTGACGGTTTTCCAACCTTGCCTCCGGCCATACCGAGTGTTTCAAGGATTGTAAGAGTTGCCTGAAGGAAAGGGTTGATATACTTTATATCAAGTGCTTGTGCCATAAAAAGTCTCCTTTATATATCGCAAACCGCAAATCAATTTCACGTTTTGTAATATATTACCACATCATTGCAAAAATAGCAAGTAGAAAAGGAATAAAATTGTCAAACACAAACCGGCACAGATAAATAACAAATTTGCGGAGATTGATGATGCGATAACTTCGTCTTTTTCCTGAACTTTACGTATACCGTTACGGACTTTTTCGAGTCCGGGATGTTCTTTATCGGTCAGATCTTTAAATGCCAGGTCTTTTGTGAACATAACTATCCTGTCGAAGAGCGCTCCGAAGAACTTTGCGATACCCTTTGAAACAATAAGTATGACCTTAGCAACAAAAGTCGGTATCGTAGAAGCAACAAATCTGCAGATCGCACCGAGTAACGAAGGAAGGATCTTTATAAGAAGAGGTCTGTAGATAACTTCTTCGATATCAAGCCATACAGGCCATTTTGAGAGGTATACTCTTCCCTTCTGTTCGTCTTTTACGGTCAGGAAACGTCTGATCACAAAGATGTAGATCAGCGCACCGAAAGTGAGCGATATCGCCGAACCCTTAAGGTTCTCAAGTGAGAAAATGCTTATAGCCCCAAGTATTTCTTCGCCTTCTCCCGCAAGAGTAAAGTTATTGAATCCGCTCATGAACACACCAAGTCCATTCATGAAGAGTCCCGGAAGTACGCCGAAGAATACTATCACGCATGCGGGCAAAAGGGCACTCAGATAACTGATAAAGTGTATCTTTACTTTCTCTGTTCCATTATTCTCTGCAACCGGCTTCTCTACAAAGATAGCAATAAAGAGCTTTGTCATATATGCAGCTGTCATTCCTCCGCAAAGAAGGAAAAGCCATTCGCTGACTGTCAGGATGACCTCTCCCGATGAAGCCAGGTGTATGTACTCGACAAGTCCTTCGTGGATGAGCGTCTTGCTGATATAGCCGCTAAAAAGCGGAACACCACTGATACCGAGAGCACCAACAAGGAAAATGATCTTAAGGAATGTCTTGTCCCTGCCGAAACCACGGAGCTTGTTAAGGTCAAGACTGTGCTTTTTCATGTATATGATTCCGGCACTCAAAAACAGGCAGAGCTTGAACATCGAATGGTTGACCATATAAAGGAGTGTACCTGTTGCTGCAAGCGTACACTCTTCTCCGAGTAAAAGCGTAAGAGATGCACCCACGATGATAAATCCGATCTGGGAAACAGACGAGCATGCAAGCGTCTTCTTCAGATCGGTCGAGAAAAGAGCGGTAAGCGCACCTGCGAACATCGTGATAAAACCGAAGATATAAAGAGCGATACCGAAGCCCTCACAGCCCGCCATGATCTCCATAACGATGATCAGGATACCGAAGATACCGCACTTTGTCAGAACACCCGAAAGCAGCGCACTTGCAGGTGCGGGAGCGACGGGATGGGCCTTGGGAAGCCATACATGAAGCGGGAACATACCGGCTTTTGCGGCAAATCCGAAAAGTATCAGTACTGCCGATATGGTAAGTTTACTTATTTCCGTCTCGGAGCCATTGTTTAATATCGCACCGCACAGGTCTTTAAGATCAACGATGCGCAAGGTTCCCACGAGATCATAAAGCATAAAGAGGCCCATGAGCATAACAAGACCGCCGATAACCGCAACCGCAAGGTATGTGGAACCCGCTCTCACCGCATCGGGTTTCTTTGTGTGGACAACAAGGACATAAGAAGTAAACGACATTATCTCAAAGAAGATGAAAGTCGTAAACAGATCGGCCGAGAGAAATACTCCGAGCGTAGCAAACATCGTAAGGAAGCTGAATACGTGATAACGAACCTTACCTTTGCCGGCGCCGAAATACTCGGGAGTGAGCATAGTACTGCAAAGCCACATAAATATGGTGACCGCGGCGTAAACGATCCTGAATCCGTCGACACGGAGTGCCATTCCGAGTCCGACCATACCGCTCAAGTTAATCTCAAATGGTTGCATAGACCATACCTCTTATCATCTGTAAACTTATCCGAATACAAGTTACCAAATCTTATCCTGTACACAGCAGTGTCAGGATTATCGAACTTTTCTCATATCAGCGTCAAAAAGCTTTCGATATAACCCCATCCGAGTCCGACAAAAAAGATCACTGCCGAAAAAAGTACGATCGGAGTCTTCATCCTGAACCCGGGATCATGAGCAAGCTCGAGTCCCTCGCTTGCTTTACCGTCCTCGGGGAAGAAGGCCTTTACAACGACGGTCATAAGATAGATCGCTGTAAGTATAGCCGAAATGATGATAGCGCCTCCGCCGATATAAGAAGCAACACTTCCCTCTTCTATTGCGGCTTCGATGATGTTGAACTTACTGATAAATCCCGAGAACGGAGGGATCCCGATCAGACAGATCGAACATACAAGGAAGCACGTGAAGATAACCTTCATCTTTCGCCCGTAACCACCGATCTGTGATATAAGCGTTTTGCCCGTAACATGCATTACGGCGCCGATACAGAAGAACAGGGCTATCTTTGTAAGTGCGTGTACAAGAAAATGTGACAGTGATCCGTACAGGCCGGCGGGAGTCATGATACATGCAGCAAACACGACATACGAAAGATTGCTTATGGTTGAATACGCAAGTCTCTTTTTGATGTGGGGCATTCTGACTGCCATGTAGGAGCCGTACAGGATCGTGAGTATACAGAAGCCCATGGCTGCGTACTGCGCATATGTGCCTCTTAAGGCCTCGGTTCCGAACGAGAAGTAAATGAGCCTTATGACAGCAAATGCACCGGCTTTAACGACCGCTACGGCGTGCAGAAGTGCCGTTACTGGTGTGGGTGCGACTGCGGCGTGTATGAGCCACTTTCCGAATGGCATGATGGCAGCCTTCACTCCGAATCCAAGGAACATCACAAGGAAGATAAACGGTATGAGTGATCCGTATTGCGTGGCAGCGCTGCCGAGGAATCCTCCTTCGGTGAAGGTAACAGTTCCGGAGATGTTGAGGATGACAATAAGTCCCATAAGCGCAAAGCCCGCACCGCCGAGCATGTATACGAGGTACTTTCTGCCTGCCGAAACAGCTTCTTTGGTTCTCTCATGCATTACGAGAGGGAATGTAAAGAGTGTTATGAGCTCGTAGAATATGTACATCGTGAAAAGGTCGCCCGCAAAAGACACGCCGATCACCGAGCCGAGCGTCATCATAAAGAAGGCAAAGAACGAGTTCTTGTTCTCCTCTCCCTCCATGTACTCATAAGCGTATAAAAGACTGAAAGGCCAAAGTACCGAAACGATCAGTGAAAAGAACCTCGACATCCCGTCGAGCCCGAATGTGATCTTGAGGGCAAAGCCCGTATCGTAAAACACAAAGCTCTCGCCCGAACCCGAAACGAGCGCACCGATAACAAGCCCGAGATTAATGATCGACACAACAAATGTGGCGATGTTTCGGGCTTTATCGTTCCTGATCTTAAGGAACAGTAAGGCAGCGCCGCTCACGATCGGAAGTAAGACCGCAGCGAGAAGAAATACTTTGTATATCATGGGTAACTCCTCTTAAAAGTCTTAAGGTATCATCGAACCTGCAATCCCCTCAAGGAAGCCTGTAAGGATTCCGGGGAATATTCCGAGTAAAAGTGCAAGTGCCGAAAGGATGATGATCGGAACAAGCGACAAAGGCTTTGCCTCATGCGAGAAGGGCTTCTCCTCCTCTTCGCTCTTGCCCTTAAAGAAACCGTCTATCATGACGGGCAGCAGGTAGCCTGCCGTAAGGAGCGCACTCACAAGGAGTACTGCGGGACCTATCACCGAGAAAGCTCCCGTGTCAGATGTAAGAGCACCTTCCGCAAGGAACCATTTGCTGATAAATCCGCTTGCCGGAGGGATACCGATGAGAGCAACCGATGCGATAGTGAAGCCGATGATCGATGCGGGCATCTTTCTGCCGACACCGTCAAGCTCATCGCATCTTGTTGCACCGGTATTGTGGATGATGACACCGGAAACAAGGAAGAGATCGTCCTTGATAACCGAATGGAATATAACATGTAAGAGTGCACCGAGGATCGCCACGGGGTTCATGATCGACAAACCGAACAGCACATATGAAACCTGACTGACGGTAGAGAACGCAAGCCTCTTTTTGAGGCCCTTCTCGCAGTAAGCGAGCATCGAGCCCATAAATACGGTCACAAGAGCAAGGATCATCCACGTGTACTGAACCCAGGTGCCCATTATCCTGTCGGCGCCCACGCTGTAGAATACAACTCTTATGATAGCCAAGACACCCGACTTGGTTATGATACCCGAAAGCAGCGCACTTGCGGGAGCGGGAGCAATGGGATGAGCAACGGGGAGCCAGTCGTGCATCGGGAACAAACCGGCCTTACATCCGAAACCGATTATCGCGAGGAAAACAAATGCAAGCAGCAGTCCCTCCCTGCCGTTTATAAGAGCGGGATCAAGGAATCCGCCTGCGGCAAATTCATGCTCGGAACTCATTGAGTAGATAACGAATATGGCCATGAGCGAAAGCAGCGCACCACCGATCGAATAGAAAAGGTACTTGAATCCGGCGCTGATCGCCTCTTTCGTAAGGCTGTGAAGTACGAGCGGAAGCGAGAAAAGCGTCATCATCTCATAGAACAGGTAAAGCGAGATCAGATCTGCCGAGTAATACATGCCGGGAAGGATTCCCATGAGGCACATGTAAAAGAGATAAAAGCGCTTGGTGTTTTCTTCGTGCTTCATGTAATCGAACGAGTAGAATCCGACCGTCACGAACATGAAAGACATGAGCAGCGCAAACACGAGTGAAAGGTTGTCCGCCTTAAATGTGAGCGACACGGTGTCCGTGATCTTTACAAGCACGAATCGCAGCTCTTCGCTCGCAGAAACGATCGCAACGGCGACGTTTAAGAGAGCGCTCACGCACATAACAACGCCCGTATAAAGGCACACTCCGAAATGCGTCCCGATTCTTTTCCTCACAAAGAGAAAGACAAAGGCACAAACAAGCGGAAAGAAAACAGTCAAAGGAAGTAAAATGCTCATCTATAGATACCTCGCTTAATCAAAAACATTAAGTCCTTTCGTTATTATGTCGCTGAGCAGCCCCGGTGCCAGTCCAATATAAAGATTGATGATCGCAAGAACAGTAGCACAGATCCCGTGCAGTGTCTTCTCGCATTTCGTGGGTGCCTCGCTGACGCTTATGCCGCAATCTCCCGCTGCCGCTTTTGTTGCCTCCTCGCCTTCAGACTTTTTCTCTTCTTCGAATCCGCCGAATGCATAAAGATTGATGATGCACTTGAAGAAGTAGACAACATTCAGTATCGTGCTGACCGCTATCGCTCCTATCGCAGCGTACATCCTCCATCCGCAGTCAAACGAAGCGTTGGCAAGAAGCATCTTGGCGATAAATCCGGCAAAAAGCGGGAATCCGATGATCGACAGCGCCGCAGCCGTGAAAGTCGCGGCTGATACGGGATACTTGTGGCCGAGACCCTTTAGGTCACTTACCTTTATGTCTTCTTTGTTACCCGTAAAAGATGATGACGCGATAAAAAGAAGTGATTTTGTAAGTCCGTGCGTGATTATGTGGAATATGGCCGCAACTGCTCCCAAAGAGTTCGCTATGCCTATGCCCATAAAGATGTACCCTATCTGGGAAACCGAGGAATATGCCGTCATTCTCCGCAGGAACCCCGTCCTGATCGCTGCGACGGAACCCATGATCATCGCAACGATCCCGGCGATAAAGATCAGGTCGAAAACGCCGGTTGATTTATAAACATCAAAGCCGATGACTCTGTATATGAGCTTGATCAGCAGGAAAATATAGCCCTTCGATACCATACCCGAAAGCATCGCGGACGAAGGCATCACTGATATCGCATAAGCATCGGGTATCCACAGATGGAACGGGAAAAGTCCCGACTTAATGGCCAGACCGACAGTCATGAGCGCCGTTATGATCGTTAGTGTAACGCTGTAGCTGCCGTCAGCAGCGAGTACCGCAACGGATTCGTTAATGTTCTGCATCAGCAGGTGTCCCGTGATCGAGTAAAGCAGCGTTGTTCCGATAAGGAACAGTCCCGAGCCCACAAGGCTCACTACCATGTATCTGATCGCTGCGGCGATCGAACGCCCCGAGTTCTTTATCATGATCAGACCACAGCCCGCGATCGTATTGATCTCGATAAAGACATAGCCCGTGAAGATATCGTTCGTGTATATGAGCGCCAGCAGAGACGCTTCCATGAGGCAAGTGATCAGGTAGTAAAGGTTCTGCTTTGTGTCATCGACCTGAGTCCTTATGGAGTGCTTGCCTGCGATAAGTGACAGAAGCGCGATCACGCATGTAAAGATCGCCATGACGCCTTCAAGCTCTCCGGCCCTGATCTCATTGCCCCAGGGTGCCGGGAAGTGTCCCATCATATATACGAAGCTTTCACCGGTACCGTGTGTGTACACGGTCAGAATAACCGACAGAACAAGTGTCAAAGCCAGTGCAATCTTGGCTACTGCAGCGGCAGCACGACGTCCCAGCATAAACGTTGAGAGAGCCGCAAGCATGCAGATCATGATCGAAAAGAAAGGAAAGTTCATTACAAAGTCCATGTCAGCTTTCCTCCTTATTATCTTTTTCTTTCCTGACTTTGATAAGGATCTCGTCAAGATCGAGAGTCTTGTACTTGCGATACAGCCTGATGGTCATGGAAAGCATGAGCGCAGTTACACTCACCGAAACAACGATACCCGTGAGCACAAGCCCGCTCGGGATGGGGTTGATGTATGTTGCCGCGTTCTCGCTCCCGCCCGAAAGGATTGGAGCAAGTCTTCCGCTGATATACCCCTGTGAAGCAAGTAACAGGTAGATCGCAACGTCCATGATATTAAGGCCGATTATCTTCTTGATGAGGTTTTTCTGGAACAACAGGTTCGAGAAGCCGATCACGAAGAGAATGGCCGCCACTATATCGTTAAAATGATTGTAGATCTGTTCCCACATACAAATTCCTCTGCGAATTGTTTATTTAACGCTTATACTGCAATAGTTTCAGATCTTCCCCCGCCTCATAAGGCTGAAGAACGAGTACATTGTGCACGCAACAACGAATCCGACGCAGATATTAAGTATAAGTATCAGTCCGCTGCTCATGATATCGCCGGGTGTGCCGAGAGGTATCCCTGACTCGAGGTGGTTCGCTCCGGTAAAGAACGAGTAGCTCTTTGCGAGGCAGTATACCAGGAGTGAAACAAATGTGATGATACCTGCACTTTTCTTGTTGAGGAAGCGCTCCATCCTGTCAAATCCGAAAGCCACGGATGCGAGGATAAATCCACTTCCGACGATGGCGCCACCCGAGAAGCCTCCACCCGGAGAGAGATGACCGTTCAGGATAACATAGAGCCCGAACATGAGGATAAAGGGTACCGCAACCTTCGCAACCGTTTTGAGGATCACGTCGTTCTTTATGATCTTGGGTTCAATTTCTTTTTCGTCCTTAAGGTCCTCGTAATACTCTTTAGACTCGGGCAGGTCTTCCTTTTTGCCGCGGTTTTGCACAAGAAGCAGGACCATAACGCAGATCGTAGCCGCAAAAAGCACATTCGACTCACCGAACGTATCAAATGCTCTGTAATCAAGGATCATGCCCGCCACAAAGTTGACTGCACCGGTCTCTTCTATTCCGCTTTCGATATAACGCTCGGCCACCACGTTTTCTCCCGGGTGATCCGGTGAGAAAAGTCCCGGAAGATCAAACATGCAGAATATCAGCGCCGCCGCAAGCATCACTATCAGTAGCCCTGCGGTGATCCTGAATACTCTGTAAAGGACCTTCTTCTCTTTTTTATTTATATCAGACATTATCAATCCCTCGTATAAATCAAATGTTAGGATCTAAAACCCCTATTATCCTGTCGACTGACAGGAATACACGATCGGCACGTTGTTATGTATCACTCTCGGTAGTTTCGGATTCATCGGCATCTTTGATAGACCCGATCTTTTTGAGAGTCGCATAAAACAAAAGCCCCGTCACACCGGCTCCAACGGCGGCCTCTGTGATCGCTAGGTCCGGAGACTCGAGGAGCATCCAGATGACCGCAACTACCAGGCTGAAGGATCCGAAGACAATGACGGAAGCTGTAAGGCTCTTTATAAAACTCACCACGACAGCACAGATAATGAGCACTGTCAGAAGTATCATCATAAGTATATTCATGTAATCACTCCGATTTTTTCTGTAACATCCTATCAATATGAACAAAAACATTTTACAGCATTTGATAAAAATGTAAAGCCCCAGTGAGCCTGTAAGTACAGAACCAAGCACTTCGATATAAAAATGAATTGATAGACCGTTTATGCGCCGAAGATCGTATCGATCGATAAAAACGTCATCGAAATCATTGAAAGTAATCGATCAATTTATTATGATTTACTTAATAACAAAGTATAGGAGCACACTATGGATCATAACGAAATCCGCATGCGTATCGACGCGATTCGCCATATCATGGCGACCCGGAATGTACATATCTATCTCTGCACCGTCGGTGATCATCACGGCAGTGAGTATGTTTGCGATCATTTTAAGGTACTTCGTTTTTTCAGCGGATTTTCCGGCTCCCGTGCAACTCTTGTTGTCACTCATTCCGAGGCTTTCCTTTTTACGGACGGAAGGTACTTCCTTGAAGCAGAGGAAGTTCTCTGCGGCACCGGTATCACTCTCATGCGCGAAGGCGTCAAAGATGTCCCTACAGTCAACGAACTTATTGCCGATAAGCTACAGGCCGGAAGCGTCCTCGCACTTGACTCGAGATTTTTCAGTATTAAAACCGTAAAAGAGCTTATCGAAACCTGTGCCGTTCATGAAGCCCGCCTTCTGAGCCGTTTTACCGCACCGGAGGACCTGTTTGTTCCGAGAGACACACTGCCCGAGAAGAAGCTCTACATACTTTCTGAAAAGTATTCAGGGCGTAGCGCTGCCGACAAACTCGAAAGCATCAGGGCCTCGATGAAAGAAAGCGGCTGCGACACACATATTATAAGCAGCCTGACCGACATAGCATATATCCTCAACCTCAGAGGCTCGGATATCGAATTCAATCCTCTGTTCCTTTCATATCTAATCATTAACATGAACGATGCGGTTCTTTTTGTGTCCGCAAGAAGCATAACTCCTGAGGTTAAAGAGTACCTTTCCGAGCTCAATGTCACTACTAAAGCCTATGAATCCTTTTACGGATCTGCCGAGGAACTGTCCTCGAGAAATATTTTACTTGATGAATCACGTGTTAATTATGCGCTTTTTGAAGCAATAGGATTAAAAAATGAGATCTTCTCAAAGACCAATCCTTCTACCCTGATGAAGTCCGTTAAAACCGAGACGGAACAAAACAACCTGCGTAAAGCGAATCTGATAGACGCTGTTGCCTTCATCAGGTTTATGTTTGAATTCGAGAAAAAGCTTGAGAGCGGCGCACGTATCTGCGAAAACGACTGTGCAGAACTTCTTATCGAAAAAAGACGTATGTCGGAGCAATACATCTGCGAAAGCTTCGCTCCCATCGTGGCTTCCGGCAGCAACGCAGCTATAGTTCATTACGAGCACACGGGTAACGGAAGAACACTTGAACCGTCAGACGCATTTCTGCTTATGGACACAGGCGGACATTATCTGCTCGGTACAACCGATGTCACGCGCACCGTCGTGATCGGACCCGTAAGTGATGAACATAAGCGTATGTACACTCGTGTCCTTAAAGCAAATATCGCGATATCGGAGGCTGTGTTCAAAAAAGGGACCACAGGTTCCGGACTTGATATCCTTGCTCGTCGTGAACTATGGAAAGACGGCCTCGATTACAGACATGGAACGGGGCACGGAATCGGCTACCTGCTCAGCGTGCATGAAGGTCCTTTCTCTTTAAGCTATAACACGCGTATTCCTTCAAACCTTGTCCCTCTCGAGCCCGGAATGCTTCTCTCCGATGAACCGGGTTATTACGAGGACGGCGCCTACGGTATCAGAACAGAAAACGATCTCCTTGTTGTACCTTTCAAGGAGACCGCTTACGGTGAATTTTATGCTTTTGAAGTATTAACGCTTATACCTTTCGATCCCAAAGCCATTTCTTTTGAGATGCTCGATCGGGATGAACTCAGCTGCATACGTAAGTACCATAACAGGATACTTGACAGACTGTCGCCTTACATGTCGGACGAAGAATCCGCATGGTTTATAGCAAGGTTCATCTCTCCGTTGGCATAAACGGTACCTAGCTTACACTCGAGGAAACGCTCGAAAGCCACATCCGCATTATCGAGACAGATACTGCCGACGCCCACCTGTGCCACGAGTCTTGCACATGACACATCCTTCATCTTGAATGAACCACATCCTATATCGGCATAAACGAGCTGCATGTATTCGCTTTCGGGAACGATCACGGTTACGTCCCCTGCGAAAGGATTAAGGAGCTTTGATGCCGGTGATACATCGAACCCAAAGACGTCGAGACTGTCGCAGTAATCACCTTTGATCTTAAGGATCCCGTCTTCTATGGTAACTTCGGTGCCGGGCTTGTATGTGTCTGCGAGAAGGACACAGAACTCATCTCCCTTTTCTATGGAAACATTGAAATACGACGAAGTCACATCAATCCCGATCACCTTGCCTTCTACAATGACCTTATGATTCTGCTGCAGATTCGAAGGGATATCATCACTGTAAAAAACAAAGTACGTTGTGATCATCATTACCACACCGAGCAGTGTAAGAACACCTGCAAGTATCGAGAACGTCTTGATAAATCTCTTAGGTTTCTCAGCTTCTTCTGTCGGTTCGTCGTCTGCCATAATCTCTACCATGCCGTTATCCGCATTTCCGGCAAATGCATGTGAATTCTGAGTTTTTTTCTTACAGAAGAACAGCTTTATAAACTTCACAGGCAGTACATAACACTTGAAGAGCCCGAGAAGTAGGTACTTGAAGACTACTCTGGTCAGAAGTATCAAAAGGAATCCTAACCCACATGCAAGCACACCTGCTCCCATAAGGAGGAAGGCTGCACCGAGCGTATTCTGGACGTTTGCGATACCGAGCAGTATAAGTGCAAGTCCACCGGCACAGAGTGCAGTACACCCCATGACCAGGATACCGAACACAAGACACATGACTGCTACCGCGGCAGTGAGAAGCGCGAGCATAGCGATAAAAATCGGAATACCGAAAGGAACCCCGAGGAAGATGGCTTTGCAAACACGCCCTGCTTTGCCGGGTTCTTTTATTTCATTAACATTTTCATTAAGAATCGCATCTGTGTACCCGTAAGACGCACCTGAAGAAACCGTTACATCCCCTGCTGTACCGGGTATCGTAACGTCAGTATTGGTTGTTGCCGGAATCGTTGCATCTGTACTCGGCACAGGTTCCGTAACTTCCGGGGTCACCGATTCAGGGATCGCCCTGTCGGTACCGGGCACAGGATCCGCAGCTTCCTGGGTCACCGGACCGGGAATCGTTTCTTCAGTTCTCACAGGTTCGGAAACGATCACTTCTTCGTCACTTAATGGCAAAGGTATTTCTGTATCATATTTCCCGGGATCAGTGACAACAGGCTTAGATTCGCGTAAAGACGGGTTTTCTTCCAGCGCTTTGCTCTTCCAATAATCAAAATCCATTTTATTTCCTCGTTTTATTCAGGATGGAATTATTGTATTATATGGTATAAAATAAATCAAGCGATGCTAAACCGCATCCAAACAATGCAATGAAAGGAAATCAAAATGAAACAGAACCCTATCGTTACGATCACCATGAATGACGGAGGCACTATCAAGGCAGAGCTTTACCCCGAGATCGCGCCCAACACAGTTAATAACTTCATCTCACTTATCAAAAAAGGCTTCTACGACGGAACAATCTTCCACAGGACCATCGAAGGCTTTATGATACAGGGCGGTGATCCGACAGGCACAGGCATGGGCGGCCCCGGCTACTCCATTAAGGGTGAGTTCTCTGACAACGGATTTAAGAACGACCTTAAGCATTCACGCGGAGTCCTTTCAATGGCTCGCTCCATGATGCCCGATTCAGCAGGATCCCAGTTCTTTATCATGCACGAGGACTCTCCTCACCTTGACGGACAGTACGCTTCTTTCGGAAAGGTACTTGAAGGAATGGATGTTGTTGACAGTATCGCTACCACTAGGACGGATTATAGCGACAGACCGATAAAAGAACAGATGATGAAGAGCGTGACTGTTGAACTTTTCGGAGAAGATTATCCTGAGCCCGAGTGCTCTAAGAGATGACCGGGTTACCAACTTTTTCTTATATCTTCTCCCGAAGACCGGAATGAGTATATGTCTGTCTTCGAATGAGTAAGAATAAACCCGTATAAAAATTGACCTGCTTTAATATCGTAAAGCAGGTCATTCTTTATGTATGCCGATCCGATCAGGTCAACTGGTTTATCATGGCTGAGGGATTTATGTCTCCGTAGCGCATGCCGTCACGAGAGTAAACCGAACCGGTGAGGTTCTTGTTAACAGCGGCCGCAGCTTCTCTTGAAACTGTGAGGGCACGGGTCATCACTCTGCCGAAGAATGAATCCTTGCCCTTAGTGAGTGTAGTAACATCCGAAAGAGATGCATTATCAAACTTTGCCTCATCAAAGGAAAGCTTGTTGCCTTCTCCGATCGTAATGCCGATATCCGAAAGAACACCCGAGTTTCCTTCGGTACCCTTAGTCATCCATAAAACATTACGAAGAACTGATGTGTTGTCAACCTCACTGCCTGAATCAATGAGCTTGTTGTAATCCTCAACAACTTTCTTTATGGAGGTTTTGAGTTCCTCCCTGTTCTCGTCTGAAACAGCAACACCCGAAAGATCGGCGATCGACGAAGCGAGTGCCTTGGAATCCGTGTTTGCCGCTACGAGATTGATCTTCTCTTTTTTGCCGGCATCAAGAGAATCAGAATTGTCGGAGAGCGTCTTGCTTCTGGTGGAATTGCCGTAATAGGAATTAAGAAGCTTTTTATAAGCTCCGCTTTTTATAAGGTTATAATCCGAAACATTAGGAAAAGCAGCTCCTGATGCGGAGCCGGTGCTCTGTGATGAAAAGATCCAATTCATCCCGCCGGATGAATTACCGATTGAATTAAGTGCCATAATACCGACCTCCTTGTCCATATTACACAAACGATTAACTTGCCTACCTGAAACTGAAATGTACGGGATTACGATGTCATAGCCAGATTGATCTGGTAAGCCATCTGATAGTTGTAGGCTGCCATTGCTTCCCTGATAACGGGATTGTTCTCGGGCTGTGTTGCTTCCTGAACCTGCTCACGTGTTTCTACTTCTTCGATCGTGGGCTCAAGAAGTCTGTCGGCACCGGGCTCAACAAGATCTTCGGGAGCAAGGTTAACGGGAGAAGTAACGGGCTGTTCTTCTACTTCGTTAACGAACTCGACATCAGAAAGATCTTCAACAATCTCCACTTCATCGGCTGCAGGCTCTGTCTCTTCAAAAAGAACCTCGTTCTCAATGTCCGAAGCCTGATTGTCATAGATCGTCTGAAGAGAATCGTCTTCAGCGGGCTCATAGAGCTGCTCTTCAAAGCGGTCTTCGATCTCGTTCGCTACGTCGTACGTGTTCAGTCCTCTGTTGTCAGCAGTTTCGGTATCGATACCGTTCCTGTTCCCCATAACACCGTTGATTCCCTCATCAGCCGTCTCATCCGTGATCCGGTCTTCCTGTGTCTGCTCGGTGTTCTCAGGAGCTGCTGTTCTGTCGTCAAGATAATCACTCTGCATCTGATCGTAGTAATTATCAAAACTCTTTGATAATACAGCCATCGACTGAAGTGCAGCCTGACCCATGCTCGAGATGCTAACGGTATATGCGGGTGTATTCTCGGCAACGTAGGCCTGCTCAACTTCTCTGACGACACTGTAATTATCCGAGACTTTGTCGGGAGCCTCTACTTTATGAACAGGTCCGCTGTGACTGATCGGATAATCGTGCCTGTCGTTACTGAACAGACCACGTTCTGTAATGTACACGTTCATGCGCAGAGCCTCCTTTCCAAAAAATCTCATAGTACTTCATCTTCTTATACTTAATCTCTCTATACACGAAACTTGTGTCAAAATTGTGTCATATAGCACTTGTTTTTAAACTTTTTTTGTTGTATAACATATTTATATGAAAATTGTGGATTTGATAGCGTAAAACAAAGATAATCTCATGCTCTTTCGATTATCGCAATGAAATTATTATCAAGGATTAAGAAAGGAGGGTTCACATGTCATATACAGATGCCAGGTTTGCGCCCATCCTTCCTTTCGATCAGACCGGCTTTGATAATTTCATCATCTACAACCCCACCGGCTACACCAGAGATCTTTCGATCTCAGAGGACGACGAACCGCTCAAGATGCACAACCCCAACATGATCAAGTATTTCAGGTGTGAAAACACAGAACCCATAAAAATCGGAGGCGACTAAAGAGTCACCTCCGATTTTTATGGGTTTAATCCTTCATTCGCGTCTGATAACGGTTCACATATGCACTAGTATAACGGTCGTAAAATAACTGGACTAATGCGCCGAATGCTTGCCCGAGAGTACTTGCCTGAAAACGTAGGCGTAGCGGGCTACGTTGAGGCTTTCAGGCATGTGCTATCGGGATAAGCAGGCAAGCATTTGGTCCAGTTATTTAAGGTCCGTTATACTAGCCTATTTCTCATCATAAACCTGGAATATCAGAAACTTCAGGTACGAAGATTCATCCATGCCGAGGACTATCGGATGATCGGGTGACTGTGCTCTCTGCTCTACGAGTCTCAGACGCTTATGTGCATCCTTTGCGGCTTTACACACGGTCTCAAGGAAAAGCGCACTATCCATAAAATGAGAACAGGTGCAAGTGCAGAGATAACCTTTATCATTAAGGAGCTTCATTCCTCGAAGGTTGATCTCCTTATACCCTTTGACGGCATTCTTGACCGAGTCGCGCGATTTTGTAAATGCGGGAGGATCGAGTATCACAACATCAAATCTCTCACCTTCTTCGTACAGTCTCGGAAGCTCTTCAAACACGTCGATGCATCTGAAGGATACCCTGTCTCCCACTCCGTTAAGAACTGCGTTTCTGGTCGCCGTATCGATAGCGAACTGTGAAATGTCCAGGCCGATAACACTCTCTGCACCGCCGAGCGCGGCATTGAGAGCGAACGAACCGGTGTGAGTAAAGCAGTCGAGAACCCTTGCTCCCTTGCAGAGCCTTCCGGCAGCCTGCCTGTTGTACTTCTGATCAAGAAAGAACCCGGTCTTCTGTCCGTCCATCACATCAACAATATATTTTACACCGTTTTCAGTGATCTCTATCTCGTTGTCAAACTCGGGTCCGATAAATCCTTTAAAAGGCTTCATTCCTTCAAGACGACGAAGATTTGACTCGCTTCTTTCAAAAACTCCCCTAATGCATATGCCGTCGCTTGCAAGTACCTCTTTCAAAAACTTTATGATCCTGTCCTTTAAGAGATCTATCCCCAGTGCAAGAGATTCCACAACAAGCACATCTTCAAATTTGTCTACGACAATACCGGGCAGATAATCTGATTCGGCAAAAATGATCCTGCATGAACTTGTATCAACAACTCTTTTCCTGTGTTCCCATGCATCCCTGACACGTTCTGCCATAAGCGCATCAAGATCATCGATCTTTGTGCGTCTCGTGAGCATTCTGATAATGATCTTGGAATGTCGGTTGATAAATCCCATGCCCATAAAGAAGCCGTCAAAATCTTCAACTTCAATGATGTCTCCGTCCGAAGGGTCTCCGACGATCTCTGAAATCTCATTGTCATAGAGCCACAGTCCGCCCTTTTTGAGATAACGTCCTTCTCCTTTTTTGATAACTGCCTTTTTTGTCATCGGGATATCCTTTCTTGTACTAATCGTCTGCTTCTTCTATCTGTACCGGTTTCTTTTTGAACACGATAAACTTCGAGATCAGATAATTCAAAATAATTATCAGCGCCGAAATGGTTACTTTAATGATCCAGAAGTCGGCTTCCATCTTGGTTACAAAGATAAATGTGGCCGCAAGCTCAACTATCAGGGTAAAGATCCTTCCGATAACAAACATGAAGAATCGATTAAGCACAGTCATTTTTTCTGCGCCGTTCTTCCCGGAGGTCTTAAACACAAAGACATGTGCGGCGAAAAATGCGAATACCACGGCAGCAACCCATGCCAAAGCATTCGTAATGTTCTCGTTCACGCCGCAGATGTTGTAGAGCAGGTAAGATACCGAGAAATTAACGAGAGTGGTCAGTACTCCCGATATGGCGTAAAGGATCGTTTCTTTCAATGTGATGGACACTTCAAATTTGATCTTCATAAGGATTTTCTCCTTGTAGATTTCATAAACTTAATCTATAATCTAAATGTTAAATGAATTAACTAAGAGGAGGAAGTCGTAATGGCGATCACAATCAAAAACCTCATGGAGGACATAGTTGCCCACAAATTTGACAAAATGGCCGATAAACTCGGATGCTGCACCTGCGATATCTGCAGAACAGACATCCTCTGCTATACTCTCAACAGACTTCATCCCAAATATGTTGCTACCAACAACGGCGAGCTTCTTTCCAAGATCGACTCCCTCAGTAATACATTCGACATCGCGATCATCACCGAGATCACAAATGCCGCGATGATCGTTAAGAACCACCCCAGACATAACTGATCATGTTTTCCAAGTAAAGACCGGTTGGGTTAAGCCAACCGGTCTTCGTCATGTTTTTTACCCCAAAGGTGACTTTTTCTGAGTCTCTGATATTCTGCGTATGCTTTTTGCAGGATCTCTCTTTCGTTAACAAACTTTAAGAGATGTACCGCTTCATGATACTTATAATATCCCGAATCGAAAAAATACTCCTCTTTCTGAGGCTTGCTGTAATAGCTGTCAGCTATCATAAGATACCAGTGAACTTCTTTTGAAATAACCGAATCAGACGCATTGAAAGTATACCTGCTCGTGTCAATAAAAGACACGATCTGAGCGTCAACTCCTGTTTCTTCTTTTACTTCCCTGAGAGCCGTCTGTTCATGTTCTTCACCCGGTTCTACTGTTCCTTTAGGCAGTACCCATCCGTCGTATTTGTTACGGAAATTCTTATACAGAAGAAGTATCCTGCCTCGAAATATGACTACACCACCACAGCTCGTTGCATCAACCATGGCACATCCTCCTCTCATCGAAGAAATATGTTCTTCTTTGACATGGGTGCGGTTTTGGTGTAACAAAACTGTTTTGTAGTATAACAATTATTCGCGGTTTTTGCAAGTTTTCAAAGTACGCCTCTTCTGAAATGACCGAAAGTATATTCTACTCCGTCTTCTCCCGCACCGTTTAAAACATTGGCGATCGTATCGATCGATTCCGTTGTGAACTCGTATCTGACCGACGCCGGTGCTATCTCTTCTGTTTCACTCTTTAGCTCGCGCAGGTCAAGAACAGAGCTGTTAAGGATGATGTTCGTACAGTAATCGCATCTCCTGATGACAGGGAACACATATCCCTTACTGTCTTTAAGCTTTAAAAAACTCTCCCCGATGCTGCCTGTATTCCTGCCCGCCAGGCACTCGAGTCCTTCGTTTCTGTAGACGCAATGAGCTGTCTGCATGAGAGGCAGTCTGCCGTATACTATAAGCTCTCCGTTCAAAGGTTTTCCAAAATCCGCAAAATCTCCACGTGAATGACTCCAAAAGCTCGTAAGTTCTTCCTTATTAAGCTCCGGACTGTATGTAAAATCATAACCGTAAAGCTCTGCGCAGACTCTGTTAAATACGTGCATCGTATGATCAAGTATTATCCTTGCATCATTTCTGTCTTCAAAAAGACTGAGTTCCTCGTTGTTTCTGATAAGGAAACCACAGTATTTCGAAAGATTTTCTATGATCCCCGAGCCTTTGATGGATCTGAGAGTTTCCGATCTGCAGATGTAAGGCAGTGCAATAAAAAGCTCGCGTCCTTCCTCTCCGAGTCTTTGAGCAAGTAGTTCTAATCTCTTTACTGCACTTTCCGTATCACGAAATCCCTGCATGGGAAGGTAAATTCTTTTTACTCTTTTTTCTTTGAGGACCGGTTCGAGTTTTTCCTCAAAGTAAAGAAGAACATGCAGGTCAGGTTCCTTTTTTTCACTTACGTCGGAGTCGCAGGATCTGTCAGAAAGATCGGGTATCGTCCTTTCGTCGATCGAATTTATGTCTGATAGTTCTTTAAGCACTTTTTCGGCATCTACAGAACTATCTTCGCGCCTAAATCTGCTCACTATCTTGCGTTCAAGAGCTTCAAACGCCTCACGCCTCAGTGTATTTAATACTCCGACAGGGATAAACAGACCATCCTCTATCCTGATATCGGTACTCTCTATCTCAAAGCATGAATCTCCTGTTTTGCAGAGGTGCTTTCTGATGTTTTCGACATCCGCCGAAGCTGTTTTGGCTGCTTCGGGTGATGCGCCGCACACCGTTACCCGAAGCTCTTCCGGGTCATCCATGGCAAAAGCACAAAGCTCAAGCGGCCTCATAAGACCCGCTTCAAACCTGAGCCCGATCTTGCGTCCTATCGATCCTTCCACGAAGCGAACGCTTATATCATCAATGACGACATTATTCCTCACTCTGAAAACACGCTGTCCGACAGTTGCCTTCTGCCCCTTTGAAACGAGTATACTGCTTGTACTCCCGGTTGTCAGATCGTTACCCGATGTGTATTCGTAAAGTGAAGAGCCGTCGTCACGCCTGATCTCAAGTACATCGCCGTGGTTGATGTTCTTATCAAACGTTATAGTTGCCTCACGTCCGGAAACGCCTGTTACAGCGCCGACAGCCACACCGTTATGCGAAGCTTTGTCGGAGCAGATAAGATTCTTTTCTCCGAGCATAAATCCGGTACAGAATCCGCCCCGGTTGTATATCTCACGAAGTATCTCCACATCATTTTCCAGCTCTTTTTTGTGAAGCTTTAAGTACTCCTCATACCTGTCACCTTGTTCGGCTGCGATATCCATATACTTTCTGTACGCGGCAACCGTAGCGGCAACATAGATCGGAGATTTCATCCTGCCTTCTATCTTAAAAGAATCCACCCCGGCACGCATCAGACGGCCTATCGCGGGGATCGTGCACATGTCCTTACAGGACAGGATAAACGAGTCGTTTACACCTGTATCATAGTTCTTACGGCAGGGCTGGGCGCAGCGACCTCTGTTGCCGCTTCTGCCACCGGCGAGGGAACTCATAAGACACTGACCCGAATAACATACACACATGGCACCGTGAACAAACACTTCTACCTCAAGATCGGTACTCTTTTTAAAGAGCTCGATCTCTTCTATCGAAAGCTCCCTAGCAGGGACCACTCTCGTAATCCCGTCTGCAAGCCCGCAGATGACCCGTGCACCTTCCGCTGTCGTTACGGAAGCCTGAGTACTGATGTGAATCGGAAGCCCGGGGAACAAAAGAGAAACAGCCTTCATTACACCGGGATCGGAAACGATCACGCCGTCAAGACCCTCTTCATAGTATGGCTTAAGGAAATCATAAAGACTGTCAAAGAGCTCGTCGTTCTTTAAAAGTGTATTGACTGTGAGATAAAGCTTTTTATCAAAAAGATGACAGTGATCGATCGCACCCAGAAGTTCGTCGCGATCCGGGTTATTGGCATAAGCGCGTGCGCCGAACATCCTGCCGCCGATATATACGGCGTCACAGCCGGCATTTATTGCTGCTTTCAGAGCCTCCACAGACCCCGCAGGTGCCAATAATTCTGTCATAGAGATCTACTCCCTTCTGTACCGATAATCCTTAAACAACACGAATGAGCACATTTAAGTGCCCATCCTTAAAAACATATTTACTCTAACGTTTGTTCTTCTTCTCTGCCGTGAGCTCAGTCTCGAGCTTGACGATCTTTTTCTGTTCTTCAACTATCTTTTCTTTGAGCTGTTCGCGTTCTTTTGCAGCCAGGTCGAGCTTGGCCTTGAGGTCGATGATCTCCCGTCTTAAAGCCCCGATCTCGTCCGCATGACGATCTATATCGTTCTTGAGCTCATCGTTTCTGGTCTTGATCTTACAGTACTCGTCAGCGAGGTTGATGCAAAGCAGAATGTGCTTCGTCTCAAGATCCATGGATTTGTATACATCCATCTTCTTGACTTCGTCGTACATGCTGTTGATCAGATAAGCAATACGCTGAAGGTACTCGTCGCTTTCAAAGCCCGACAAAGTGTACTGCTTGTTAAGGATCATTACCTGAGTATCGTTTCTTTTGTTCATAGGCTCCCCCTGGATCAAAATCTGTCCGATCTTTAATCTGCGAGATAACGCTTATATTCACCGATGACATCTTTCATGACGTCCGGTCCCGGAGCTCCCTTTGTACAGCGCTTCATAACGCATGTCTTCATGGAGATAGCTTCGTATATATCTTCTTCGATGACCGGCGAGTACTTCTTAAACTCATCAAGTGTCAGATCATCGAGTGCACATCCTTTGTCAATACAGAGAAGTACAAGCTCTCCGACAATCCTGTGTGCATCTCTGAAAGGAATGTTCTTAACAACCAGATAATCGGCAACATCTGTTGCATTTGTAAATCCGTTCTTAGCACTCTCTTCCATGACCTTCTTGTTGAAGATGACAGTCGAGAGCATGCCGTTAAAGAGTGTTACACAATTAAGAACGGTGTCGGCTGCGTCAAAGAAAGGCTCTTTGTCTTCCTGCATGTCTTTGTTATATGCAAGAGGGATACCTTTAAGGGTCGTGAGCATGGACATGAGTGCTCCGTAAACACGTCCCGTCTTGCCTCTTACAAGCTCTGCGATGTCGGGATTCTTCTTCTGAGGCATGATACTGCTGCCCGTTGAATAGGCATCTGACATCTCAACAAACCTGTACTCGTTGCTGTTCCAGATGATCATCTCCTCGGAAAATCTCGAAAGATGCATCATGATCGTCGAAAGTGCGGAAAGAAGCTCAATGATGTGATCCCTGTCGGAAACAGAATCCATACTGTTAACGGTAGGTCCGTCAAATCCGAGCTCTTTTGCGACAAACTCTCTGTCGAGCGGATACGTGGTACCTGCCAGGGCGCCCGAACCGAGCGGGCAGAGGTTCATCCTCTTACGGATATCAAAAAGCCTGCTCCTGTCACGCCTGAACATTTCAAAATATGCGCTCATGTGATGAGCGAGCGTCACGGGCTGTGCCTTCTGCATATGTGTAAAACCGGGCATAAATGTCTCGGTATTGTTCTCAATAACGGTAAGAAGTGTTTTTAAAAGGTCCTTAAGCTTTAAATCAAGCGAATCGATATAATCACGGGCATAAAGCTTGACATCGAGAGCAACCTGATCGTTGCGGCTGCGTCCTGTATGAAGCTTCTTGCCGGCATCGCCGATCCTCGAAGTAAGCTCTGATTCAACGAAGCTGTGGATGTCTTCTGTTGTTTCGTCGATGACGGTTTTACCGGACTCAATGTCAGAAAGGATCTCTTCAAGTCCCTTAACGATGGCCTCGCTGTCCTCAGCCGGAATAATTCCGCAACGTCCGAGCATACGGGCATGAACGATACTGCCTGTAATGTCCTGACGATACATTCTTTTGTCAAATGCTATAGAGGCATTGAAATCATACACAAGACTGTCTGTAGTCCCTGTAAATCTGCCTCCCCAAAGCTTACCCATATAAAACTCCTCTGTTCCTGCACCAAAAACTCTTAATTGTATGTGCCGGGAACATCAATAAATTCTGCTTGACTGGTTGTTGACTCTTCTGCGGCGTCTCTTAGCGATCGACTGATCTTCATCATCGAAAACAACAAGCTCGCGCTTGTTAACAAGCTGATCTTTCTTAAGGAAACGCATATCATTTCCGAACCTTACTTCAAGAAGCTTGACATCGGAATTGTCATATACTTCGCCCTCACCGTAAACTACGTGTCTGACAAGATCATGCTCCTGAAGCTGCTCGATCTTCTCACGAAGTATCCTCTTGTCCTCATTATCCTGTTCAAGATCTGCGGGACTTGCGGGTACGAAATTATCCTGTGCGGGTTCTCTTCTCTTAACATAAACCTCACGACGGGGCTCGCTCTGAGGAGCGGGTCTTGCGCCTGTGGTACGGATCTGGGGAACACGTCTGCCTGCGTCTTTGTTCTGGGTGTTGATCTGCTTGAGCTTCTCAACCTTGCGTGCGGGAGTCGAAGGCTGTCCCTGTGCTCTGTGTCTGATGTAATTAAGTACAACAAAGAATGCAAAGAATACGACAGAAAGCAGAAGTAATACCCAGACAACAGTCCAGATGATACTTCCTTTACTCTCTTCTTCCTCTTCGGGTTCTTCTTCCGAAGCTTCGTCCTCAGCGAGAGGATCCTTGGCCTTCTTGCCTTCCTGGTCGGATGTGGAATCCTTTGAAGGTTCGTCAAGGGGATCTACGGGTGTAACCTCTTCCTCAGGCTCGGGAGAAGGTGTGGGTGTAGGAGTGATCACTTTCTCGGGATCCTTGGCTACATAAGTACTGGTCGAGAATCCGGTATAGGTGTTACCTTTCTGTGTAAAGGTGATATGGTACCAGATAATACCGTCATCAGCTTTACGCTCTTCAAGGATCTCTACCTCGTCACCGGTAGAAAGCTGGATCTTCTTGCCGGAATCATCGGTAACCTGATCAAAGTTGACGCCCGCTCCCTCACGAACGTTAACTGTGGCTGTAGCAACACCGACATAATGAGGATACTCGTACTCTTCCTCATCCGCCTTCGCCTGAACGGTAAAGATCAGACAAAGTCCAAGGAACATAAGCGTAATCTTCAGTAAACTCTTAAGTGAATTCTTCATCTTAATCCCCTTCTTTAAACTCTCTTATGTAAGTCACACAGGACTTTTCAAATTCAGAAAGCTCTATGTATTTTAACAATGATATATATAAGTGTCAATGAGCATCTGCCCGGGGGCAGATACAGCGGGTCAGAAATCCTTAAGTGAAGCGACTGTGACTTCACCGGCACCGGCCAGCTCCTCGATACTGCTGTCGAAGCCGTTCTTGGCGAAAAGACAGAAGCTGCATTTCTTGATTCCCGCCTGCATCGTAAGTGCTTTAAGTTCGGCCAGCGATTCGATTGTCGCTGTCTCGTCCTCAAAGGAACAGATCCCGCAGATCATGTTATTCTTCTGATCCGTGCCGACTATATCGATCGTTCCTTTCTTGCCGTACCAAGTCTGCCAGTGGCTGTACTCGTGATCGAGCTTACCGTACTGTGACATCAGGTCGAGATACTCACGGCATACATCCGCGAAGAACGGCCGCAGGTAGGAATTAAGGGCCGGTCCGATGATCTCGTCGTACACCTCGCTTCCTTTTCCGAGCTCTATCCTTGTAATGTTCGGATAGACAAATGCGTAGTAGAAACTGAGCAGTGAATCACTGATCCGGTAAAGACCTTTCATCGTGTTCTCGACGTTTTTGACATTTGCCGAGAAGAGCTTTTCGACGACATCCATCTCGATCAGGTTTTTGATATAAACGCTTATCTTGGCTCTCGAGTATCCTGTCGCCAGGAACAGGTCGTTCAGCTTGATGAGCCCACGTCCGAGTGATATCAGGATCGTGTTGTAGGAACTGAGCTCTCTGAGTTCTTTACGAAGGACCGCTTCGGGCTCTTCGATGAGAGGTGCCTGTCTTGTAAGGAACAGATCAATGATGTTTTCCCTGAGTCCTTTCGATCTGTCCCACATCGAAAGATACTTTGGAACCCCTCCGAGGATCGATCTGATGATGATACATTCCTCTACCGATTTGTTCGGGAACCACTCAACCATCTGGGCAAATGATATGGGCTGGATCTTCACGATACCGGTGATCGATGATGCAAATCCGGGATCAAGTTCGATCATACTGTTTTCGACGAAGTTTATCGAGGACGAAAGCATCAGGATCATGAAACGTCCGCATGTCTCCTCATTGTTCAGGATAAACGTTATGTCGGAGTAGATGTTCTTTGATTCGATGTGATGGAATTCGTCAAATATCAGGATCGTCTTTTCTTCCTGTTTGTAGTCACCTTTTTTGATCTTGTCGAATGTCTCTTTTACCAGTCTTTCGTGTTCGCTTTCGCCGGCCGGAAGGAACCTTTCGTATATCGTTTTCTTGTTTTGGGCAAAATGAAGAGCAAGAGCAGTCTTGCCTATTCCCTCTTTACCGTAGAGAACAAGCAGGTTGCTCCTATCGGTTGCATAAACCGATTCGAGACTCTTACGCTCTTCTTTCCTTCCAATAAACATGATAATCTCCGTAAACCCTGACAGTTACATCCTTTCGGGAACAACAATACCAAGCATATCCACGCACTTCTCAACTACCGCAAGTACAAGTTTAAGAAGAGCAGTCCATCTGTTCTTGATCGCAACATCTTCCTGTGAAATGATCCTGTTGTCATGATAGAAGCTGTTGAACTGATCCGCAGTTTCGTAAATGAATGTGCAGATCTTATGAGGTGCGATCTCATCAACCGCCTTTCTCATCGCATCATGGAAGCCGGCGAGTGAAAGCCACAGCTTCTTCTCCGAATCCGACACAGAGTCAGAACACGCAACGGCTCCCTTCGCATCAAAACTGTCCGAAACACCGAGCTTTTGAAGAAGCGACTTGATCCTGACAAGCGTATAGAGTATGTAAGGACCCGTATTGCCTTCGAAGGAGGTGAACCTGTCGATATCAAAGATATAATCCTTGGTTGCCTGATTCGAAAGATCGCCGTACTTTATGGCCGCAAGTCCGACCATATCGCTGATCTTCTTCTTTTCATCCTCAGGAATGTCCGAATCGGCCATCCTTTCGGCTACTTTGTCACAGATGCTCTTGATGAGATACTCAAGTCTCAATACTCCGCCGTCTCTTGTCTTAAAAGGCTTGCCGTCGGGACCGTTCATCGTTCCGTTACCGAGGAAAGTAAGCTCGGTCGAGTCTTTTGCAATGCCGCCCTTTCGACATGTCCTGAACACCTGATCAAAGTGAAGCTCCTGACGCTTATCAACCACGTAGATGATCCTGTCGGGATCAAAAAGCTTTTCTCTTTCATAGATGGTAGCGACATCGGTAGATGCATAAAGGAAAGCTCCGTCACTCTTTTGAAGGATGCAGGGAGGCATCTCCTTCTGATCCGTATCTTCTTTTACATCCACAACGAGTGCACCTTCGCTGATCCTCGTAAGGCCCTTGGCCTTTAAGTCCTCGATGATCTCGGGAATATAAACATTGGCGTCACTCTCTTTCTTCCAAAGCTCAAAGTGAACGTTCAGATTGTCATAGTTCTTCTTAAGGTCTTCGATTGAGACATCAAGGATGTGCTGCCAGATCGCTCTGAACCCTCTGTGCCCTTCCTGAAGAAGCTTGGTAGCCTGTTTTGCTTCCTCACGGTAAGCTTCGTCTTCTTTGGATGTCTTGCTCGCAAAAGGATAGATCTCTTCAAGCTCCGATATCGTAAAAGGTGCTTCTTTGGGATATTCGCCCGTAAAAGAATCATCAAAATAAGGAAGATCGGGCTTTCTGCGCTTGAGTTCGGTAATTATGAGACCGATCTGAAGTCCCCAGTCACCAAGATGTACATCACCGATCGCTTCAAAACCGTCAAAAGCAAGAATTCTCTTGATGCTCTCGCCTATGATGGCGGGACGAAGATGACCGACATGCAGCGGCTTTGCAACGTTTGCTCCGCCGTAATCGATGATAACCTTCTTGCCTTTACCGGTCCCTTCAAATCCGAACCTGTCATCGCCGAACATGTCTTTAACATGCTCAAGAAGTGCCTTGTCGGAGATCTTAAGATTGATAAAACCGGGCGCAACGGTCTCCACGCTGTCAAAGAATCCTTCTTCAACCTTGGATGCAACATCGCCTGCGATAGCAAGCGGAGCCTTATGGTATTGTTTGGCCGCCATGAGCGCACCGTTACACTGAAACTCACAAAGATCGGGTCGATTTGAAACCGTAACGACTCCGTATGATTCATCATAGCCCGCAAGAGCAAAAGCTTTCCTGATCTTCTCTGAGATTGCCTGCGTTAGACTTAACATGATTTCCCCCTGAAATGTATTCGTGATCAAATGCAGCATGCGCCTGCATCCGATCAAAGATTAAGCAGCATCGTCGCGAAATTAAAGTAGATCATAAGCGAGAGCGCATCCACGATCGTGGTGATGAACGGACTTGCCATAACAGCCGGGTCAAATCCGATCTTTTTGGCGATCATAGGAAGCGAACAACCCACAATCTTTGCAACAAATACAGTCACAACAAGTGTCAGGCATACAACTGCCGCTACGCTGACGTCAACCCTGTCAACAAGAAGAAGCTTAACAAAGTTGGTGGCTGCGAGAGTCGCACCGATAAGAAGCGATACTCTCATCTCTTTCCACATGGTCTTCGGAAGATCCTTAAATTCGATCTCCTCAAGCGAAAGAGCACGGATGATGGAAACAGAGGCCTGACTTCCGGCATTACCACCGGTGTCCATAAGCATCGGGATGAACGAAGTAAGAACGATCATCGTCCCGAGTGCATCCTCAAAGTAGCTGATTATCATGCCGGTAAAGGTTGCCGAGATCATGAGTAAAAGCAGCCACGGGATCCTTTTCTTGTATGTTTCGAAGACACCGGTCTTGACGTACGGCATGTCCGTAGGACGGATAGCTGCCATCTTTTCGATATCCTCTGTGGCCTCCTGCTGCATGATATCGACGATATCATCGACCGTGATGATACCGACAAGTCTCTTTTCACTGTCAACAACGGGCATTGCGGAGAAATCGTAATGCTGGAAATCTCTCGCAACATCTTCCTGGTCGTCAAGAGTGTTGACCGAGATAACGTGCTCGGTCATTATGTCACCGACAAGAGTATCGGGATCTGCAAGCAAAAGGCTTCTGAGTGTAACGGTACCTTTAAGCTTACGTGCCGCATCAAGTACGTAACAGACGTTGATCGTCTCCTTGTCTATACCGTCATTGCGGATCTTCTCGATCGCCTGTGATACCTTCATGCCTTCCTTGAGTCCCTCGTACTCGGTCGTCATAAGGCTGCCGGCGGAACTGTCGGGGTATTTGAGAAGTGCGTTGATCGTGCTCCTGGTCTGCGGACTTGTGTTGGCGAGAAGTCTCGTAACAACGTTGGCCGGCATCTCGTCCATAAGGTCGGCAGCATCATCGAATGAAAGGTTCTCGATGATCCCCGCTGCCTCGCCGAGTGTAAAGGTCACGATCATGTGCTGCTGTACATCGATGGGAAGATAAGCGAATACATCGGCCGCCTTGTCTTTCGGAAGTATCCTGAAGAAAGTAAGGAGCTCTCCTTCAGGCATCTCTTCAAGTACCGAAGCGATATCGGCTTCATTCTCTTCCATTGCGTATTCTCGGAACTCTTTATATGCCTTTTTGGCAACAAGTTCTCTCATTTCTTCGATCATACGCCATCACCCTCTTCCACTTTACTTTTTACTAAAATCCGCAAATATTGTACCATCGTTTTACTTATAATTCAACCTAAAATTAAATAAAGGTATAACTTTCTTTTGCAAATGTATACTTTTAGAGATGAACGAACAAATAATGAGCCAAAAACAAATAAGCCGACACTGAACAATGTCGGCCTAAATGCTTTTTATATTTTTTATTCTTTTTCTTCCGTTTTATGAGGTTCAAAGCCCTCAGGCAGTTCGATCATAACTTTCTCGATGGTGTTCTTTTCGAGAACAAGCACCGTGTATACAACACCGTCCTCATCGATCACGCTCTCGCCCTCCGATTCGGGGATATCCTTCATCAGGTGGATAACATGACCCGCGATCGAATCATAATCATCGGATTCGATCGAAAGGCCGACCACTTCGTTGATCTTGTCGAAATCGGTCTTGCCTTCAACAATATAAACCCTGTCGGAGATCTTTTCTATGGGGTCAAGCTCATCGGTGTCATATTCGTCTCTGATCTCTCCGACAATTTCCTCGATGAGATCCTCGATAGTCAAAAGACCTGCTGTAGCGCCGTACTCATCAAGAACTATGGCCATCGACTTGTATTCTTCACGCATGTCAGACATAAGCTCACGCGTGTTCTTGAACTCATATGTAAAATATGCTTCGCGCATATAGTCTGTGATCTTAAAAGGTGTGCCGGGCGTGTACTTGACAAGGATATCCTTAGCCCAGACAATTCCGGTGATATTGTCTATCGTCTCATGATAAACCGGCATACGCGAATACATATGCTCACGTATCACATTAAGCAGTTCTTCGTATGTAATATCATCACTTACGCAGACCATGTCACCCGTAGTAACCATGATGTCTTTCGCGGACGAATCACCGAAATCAACCACGTTATTGATCATCTCACGCTCATCGTTTTCAAGGACACCTTCCTCGTTGCTTACGTCAACGATAGAAAGGAGCTCGTCCTCAGTGATCGCCTGTTCCTTCTTGTTCTTATCGATCCTGAAGATAAAGAAGAACAGGTCGGCTATCTTCTCAACTATAAACGTAACAGGTAACAGAAGATAAACAAGAATCCTGATAACGGGAGCATAAACGCGGCAGATCTTCTCAGCCTTGCTTGCCGCGATCGTCTTGGGCATGATCTCACAAAAGATCAGCACAACAAGAGTGAGCACACCGGTAGCTATACCGACATACACCGAGCCGAACTTATCCGTCGCAAAAACAGTTGTGATCGCGGATGCGGCGATATTAACGATATTGTTGCCAACAAGAACCGTACTTAGGAACCTTGAAGGGTCCTCGATCAGGCTGTAGATAAGCTTAGCTCGCTTAGAGCCGTCTTCAGCCTGTGTTCTGATCCTAAGCTTGTTGAGCGAAGTAAAGGCAGTCTCAGCCGACGAGAAAAACGCCGAAAGGAATAAAAGGACCACCAGGATTATCAGCTTCGCGACGTCAGGATCCAAATAAATCACACTCCTCTTTTATAGAAAATATAGTAACGTTCGCAATTATATAGTTTTTAAATTCTTTTGTCAAATCAGCGAGTAGCGGGGCAAGTACTTAGCGGGTAGAGGTGTAATTACTCACATACGCTTTTTCTTTTTATGCTTGTCTCTCCTCGTGCCGACCTCTTCAGGCTCTTCCTCTACCTTGCGGTTTGAGAAGAACACAAAATCATCGATCGAGTTTAAGATATCTTCAAAATCACTTCTGGGTGCTTCGTCTATGTACTTCTGAAGGATCATGGTCTCGTTCTCACCTTTGTATTTACCGTAAAAGATGTCAAATAGATTATGACCTCTTACATAGATCTTGATCTTCTCAAGATTGCGCTTGATATCCTCTTTCGATCTTATGGTTATACCCGTGATCTCCTTCATCCTCTTAACACTGGAAAGTTTATGCAGGTATGATTTGAATTTATCAAACAGGATATTGTAAAAATCTTCTTCATTCTTGATGACTCCGATCTTGGCCATAACCTTCGGATTAAGGAAGTAGTTCTCAAAAGAATAATACTTTAGTACGAGAACGTTTCTGGGCTGAACTCTCGGGATATTGCCCGTATCTTCCTGCGACCTCGAGTAGTAATAAGAACAGAGCTGTTTTACAAGTGTTTCGGGTTTCTTGCCGTCACTGTCCCTTATCATAAGGAACTGATCCTTAAGATACAGCTGGTTGATATATTTGAGGTTCGCATAAGTCTTTATGTTCGTACAGCTGTTGGTCGTAACGATAGAAACACGCTGCAGGCGTCCGTCGGCGTCGTGGATCTCGGAGTAGTATTTCTTGAGCAGCAACGGAAGCCTGTTGCTGTCCTGCTTGCCCTCGACGATAAAGACGAAGTTGACGTTCATGAGGTCGTTCGCCGAATATCCGAGATCATCGAGTATCACATCTATATCGGGATCCTCGATCGCGGTGGTATAGAAATTATCATCAAGGACAACCTGCTTGATCTGCTTCGAAGTAAAGTTAAAGATCAGGTTGGGCGAATGGGTCGAGAAAATAACCTGGTTCTTTTTTGAGAGCCTGTAAAGGATCTCACTGGCCTCCTTCTGAAGCTGCGGATGCAGGTAGATCTCGGGATCCTCGATCATGATGATACAGGGCATGGTCCTCGAATCGTCGAGATACGCCTCAAGCATGGAAAGGATGTAGATACTCTTTCCTCCGGCACTCAGATGCTCTACCGAATCTGTCCCGTAACGGTCTGATTTAATGACCGCCGTACCGAGGCTTAAGAGTTCCTCGGGATTAATATTGAGGACAAATCTGAAGTTCTGCTGCTTGCCGCTGTTGCGTGTATAGTATTTGTTAAGGTTATACATGAATTCGTCAAGCTTGACGTTCATGAGCTTGTACTCGAGAAGCTTGAAGGTCTGCGCGATCGTCATCGATTCGGGCTCCTTCGAAAGGATCTCGGGAATACAGTTAAAGCAGTTGATACACGGACATGCGGGATCAAGGATACATGACCTGTCTTTGAGTGAGCTGAGCATGTCGGATGTCTGGGCGGAAAAGATCTCGTCCTGGATGCCCTTAACGTCACGTGATACATCAATAAAATGCACCTTCGGTATAATGGCTTTAATACTCTCGTTGTTACGGCTGAAGCCGTCGTAATAACGTACGGAAAGGTCACGATCCACTACGAACACAAACTTTAATATACCACCGAACTGGTCGGGAGGAGTGATCTTAGAATAGTTCTCATAATCGTGAGACACCTCGCTCTTGGTAGTCTCAAACGAAGGAAGCACCTTTTTGAACTCTTCGTACCATTTGTCAAAGTTCTTATACTTGCTGATGGTACCCGATTTATGGAACATAAGGATATCATCGTTGGAAAGCTCAAGATCCACCGCTATCTCGATGTTTCGTTCCGAGTCGTTGAAGTCACCCGGACTTACGACATACTCTCCCGCAACGGCTCTTATGGCATGAAGTATGGTTGTTTTACCGGTGCTGTTCTTTCCGACGATGATCATGGCATTCTCGATGTTCTCGAGGATAAGTTCCTTGATCGTCTTAAAGTTCTTGATAAAAAGGGATGAGATCTTCATTGAGTATCAAGTGCCTCCGTAATTATTTTGGTGACCTTCTCATAATCAAAAAGTCTGAGCGTTTTGTCGATATCGGTCAGAAGCTTCTTTTCATCCTCGGGAACACTTCCGTCACGGAGCATATCTGTTACAAGATGCTGTGCGGCAGTCTCCTCAAATTCATCAAGCAAAGCTTTAACAGCGATAAGTATTTCATCGAACGTGGTTTCGGAAACAAATCTTGAGTCCGAAGAACCCGTATCGGCTTTTTGACCGGTCGAAATAAGTATCATATTTATTTTATCGATGATTTCGGCATACTCCTTTAGTGTTTCCTGTGCATTTTCATCTATTATCGCATTTTCACCGTTTTTTCCGGCCATTTCGAGCGCAAGTGCCTTCTGCGACAGTTCCGCAAGACCGATGGCTTTTGTCACGCTTTTAACGGCGTGTATCTGTGTTGTAAATCCCGCATAATCACCGTATTTGAGCTGTTGTTTCATGAGTTCGAGCTTTTCTCTTCCGTCACTGACGAAGATATCAAGAACACCCTTCATGGTTGATATGCTGTCACCGGCGTATTCAAGAGCAACATCAGTATCAATGTCTATCGATTTAAGCTTGTCAATGAATTCCGTATCATCAGAACCGTCCGGTTCTTCATTTTGAGATTTCTTTACGGCGCCGAACACGATCTTATCTCTCGGAATGTACTGAAGAAGCATCTCTTCAAGCCTGTTCAGGTCGATAGGCTTTGAAAGGAAATCGGCAAAGCCCTCGGAAAGAAACATCTCCTTCATACCGGAAACCGCATTGGCCGTAAAAGCGATAAAAGGCGTCTCTCTGTTCGGGTTGCTCTCATTCGAATGGATCTCACGGATAGTGTCGATTCCGTCTTTTCCGGGCATCATATGATCAAGGAAGACAACATCATATTTTTCCGACTCCGTACGGGTTACACAATCTTCACCCGTTTCAACACAGTCGATCATAAAGTCATGCGGCTCACAGAGACTGCTGAAAATCTTAAGGTTGACTGCATTATCATCTACAACAAGAATCCTTGCGGTAGGAGCACAATAATCCTTGCTCACAATCATATTTGAAGTAGGCGCTAAAGAAGTATCATTAAAGAAAGCTCCGAGATTCAGCGCAGAGATAGGTGTTCTAAGCGTCTTACCTCTGTAATTTTCGATCGATTCAGCATAATCCTGTATGCATGAGAGTCGTTTATCAAGTATGATCCTGCTGTTTGAAGACGAGAGCTTTTGAAGCACGGCAGAATTAACAAATATATCCGTGATCGTAACATCGTCAACGATCATCTCAAGACCTTCGTAGCCCGCGATACAGGTATTCTCGATATTAAGGGCGCTGCATGATTCACTCATGTCCTCTTCGAGCGCAACATTTTCGAAACAGAATGCGATCCTTCTTGTCTGTTCGTCGCCTATCAAAACAGAAGGAGTCTCATTACTGATCTCCTGAGGTATGATGATCGTAAATGTCGTTCCGACACCGTACTCGCTGTCAACTCTGATATTACCGCCCATAAGCTCGATAAGCTGTCTGACGATCGCAAGTCCGAGTCCTGTTCCTTCGATCGATTTGTTGATATCGGGATCAAATCGTTCAAAACGATCAAATATCCTGGTGAGGTTCTCCTTGCGGATACCGATACCCGTATCGGTGATCTTTGAAGTGAGTATGTATGTCGATCCTTCTTTTCTGCCCTTGATCTCAAAGAAGATCTGGCCTTTCTGCGTGTACTTGCATGCATTGGTCAGGATATTAAAGAGTATCTGCTTGACTCTGATCTCATCACCCACAAGGTACATAGGAAGATTCGGGTCAAACCTGAGACGAAGGTTAAGCTTTTTCTCATGAACTCTCTCCAATATACCCGTGATCAGATCATAAACGACCGAAGATATCATGTATTTGTCTTCTACGATTGAAAGCTTGCCCGACTCGATCTTTGAGAAATCAAGTATATCGTTTATTATACCGAGAAGATTCCTGCCCGAATTCATGATCGCATTTGCATACCCGAGAATCTTCTTGTCTTTGGCATCTCTGAGAAGAAGCTCTGTCATTCCGAGAATGGCAGTCATGGGTGTTCTGATCTCATGTGACATTTGGGCAAGGAAAAGGCTCTTTGAACGATCAGCATTGACTGCCCTGTTCATCTCCTCTTCCTTTTCCATGTACTGTTTTTCGAGCTGTTCCTGGCGTTTTTCCAGTGAATTGATGCGTCTTTCTTTCTCGTCGATGATATCTTCGACACGCATGATACGTCCTCTGTTTTCGGACGAATTTCTGACACCTTCGGTTATGAGATCAAAGGCCTGATTGATCTGATCCGCTTCACTGGGGAAGTTAACAACGGCGATACCGGGTATAAGGAAGAACTCTTTTTCCTTGATCTTCCAGAGATTCATAAACCTGTCCTGGATCATCCGGACGGTTATATCAGCATCCTTTTTGGGAACGGTCACCAGATAAATATTGGTCTCAATACAGAAAGTGTTCTGTATTCCGAATCTGTGATAGAGAAATCTCGAAAAAGATCCGGCAAAGGAATCAGTATAAGCCGCAAGATCGTTATTTTTAACATTCTGCGATATAAACTGCGAATCGAACACACCAACACCGACAAGCACACATTCCGAGCCCGAAGAACGTATATCCTTAAGGTGCTCAACGGCACTTCTTCTGTTATAGAGGTCGGATCTGAGATCCACAAAATCGTTATAATTGTGATTCGAGAGATAAAGCACAAGAGTTCCGAGTGATTCCGCAAATCCGTAAAAAAGATAATCCTTAAGGATCCACTGAAGCGTACATGCCGTGATCACAAAAACCACAAAGATAGAGAAAGGCAGCCTTCTCCTGAAGGATATACTTTCGCTGAAGAAAGTGATCATAACAAAGCTGAAGAACAGATACATAAATATAAGGACTAGATTGATGATCATAAAAGGTCCCTGCACATATGTATTATCTTCCTCGAGATAAAAAAGCAGTCCGGTAAAAGGCGTGGATATGACCATGATCGAATACAGCGAATAAGGGATCATAAGCAGCGCCAGCTTCCCGACACGATTCTTTATGATCGCGTCCGTCCTAGACTGAATGAGCGAATATACACAGAATAAAGCCGACATGGCACCTGTTACGATAAAATACAGGATAGCTATCAGATAAATTGTAAAGGCCGAAAACGCATCCTTATAGAGGATCGTATACGCCGAAAGGATGTCAAGAAGGATGCTCGCCATGACGATCGCAGAAATATACAGGAAGAGCTTGCTGCGCATACTTTGAAATCTTCGTCTCGAAAAATAATAAACGAAGAACATGATCATGATGATCACCGCGCAATAATCAAAATCAAGATTATAATTCATAAAACCCCCTGACGGGAAAAACCGTCAAAAAGTCGTGATGTCAACCCCGGTCGGACTGTTTGCCGATATAAACGTTTCAAAGGAGCCTTCGGCGAATCCGTCTTCGGAGTACGGTACTTCAACGATCAGGTCGTAGCATGTGTCAAAAAATACACCGTAAAAATCCTCTTTAGGTTCGGCAAGCTTTGTTTTTCTGGAAATAAATCTTACTTTTTTAAGCGATGTGCAATAAGAGAATGCACCCTCATCAACTTTTTTAATCTTTGCGGGAACACTGAGCGTCTTTATACGATCATTGCCGGCAAAGGCAAATTCGCAAACAGTCCTGACTGTCGAAGGAAAAGAAGGATCATCCCCGGCAGCGGATCCACAGATCAGCTTCTTACCCGACTTATTCAGGAGAAATCCCGATGCGGATTTATACTTTGGATTCTTCTTGCTGACCTTGATCTCAGTAAGACTGTTACAGAAAATAAACGGGTTACCCTCAACAGACACTGTGGTCTCGGGGATGGTGACCGATATTATCCCGCTTCCCGCAAAAGCTTCCTTACCGATGTATTCGGTTTTTGAGAGCTTAATACCGGTCAGTGAACCGCACTCGTAAAAAGCTCCTTCTTCTATCCTTTTGACACTTGAAGGAAGTGACACCGAAGTAATGCCGGTGTTGGAGTCAAATGCTCCTCCTCCGATCGTTTCAACCCCCTTTTCCACTGCGTAATCTCCCGAGACTGCGGGAGCGGCGACAAGTGTCTTTTTATCCTTCGAGTAGATCACTGTTCCGTCGGAATAATATCTTTCGTTCATGTTGCTGACTGCGATCGACTTGAGCGAATTACAGCCGCCGAAACAATGGCTGCCAATCTCACCCACCTTGGCGGTGATGAAGATCTCTTCGAGATCGATACACTTATAAAATGCTCCGGCTCCGATCTCTTCTATGCCGTCCTCTATTATCACTCTGTGTATCCCCGATCTGCACGAAAATGCAAGTGCTTCGATCTTTTTAACGTTATATGCGACTTTCTTATGATAGACCATAGAGGGAAGTGTGAAATCATAAACAAGTCCTTTATCAGCTTCTTCGTCGACTCCGATGACACTTACTTCACCCCAGCCGTCTTTAGGCGCAGCGGTAACAGCATAAACGATCCCGTTCTTTCTGAACGTGTTCTGCTTGGCAGACACCTCCCCTGCGCCGGCAGGGATAAGTCCGACAAGGATCGCAACCGCGATGATCACACATATAAGTCGTTTAACAGTACTTTTCATAGGATCCCCAATTCCGTAACATCATTTCATCATAAAGGTGTTCTCTATGAGTGTCTTGACCTCATCGTATTTGAAGAGGGCAAGCATCTCGGACGCAGTCTCAACGGCCTTTGTCCTGTCATAATCAAGGTTCGCGCCGGAAAGTTTCTTAAGACAGCTCTCAGCGTCGTCGGCATTAAACTCGTCAAGGCTGATAATAAGCTCGTCAACGATCAAGATGATCTCTTCTTCGGGAAGAGTAACCTTGGGCTTGTTGAAGCCATGGACCATTATCTCGTTCTCTCTCACGAGCAGAGTGTCGATCTTGCGAAGGAAATCATCAAATTTGTTGATGAAATCATCAAGATTGTCTTTAATGAAGTTCGCATCTCCATCTTTGGCATGCATTTCAAGGTTCCTGCACTTTTCGGAAAGCTCCAGAGCTCCGACCGATGCCGTAACACTCTTGAGGGCATGTATGGTAACACGGAAATCGCTGAGGTCGATCTTCTCCTTAAACCTGTTAAGCTTGGCGATCTGTGTGTAACTGTCGTTGTAAATAACCCTCAAAAGACTAAGATACGAGGAGTAATCATTGTTTGAATACATAAGACCCTGCTTGATATCAACGTCGGTCAGGATATTGCTGATACGCTTATACCAAAGCTTGTCTTCTATCGGCTCCTCATCTACTTCTTCGGGAACGTTCTTCCGAACAATATACTTGTCGGGAAGAAGCCTGAGCAGCTGTTCTTCAAGGTCATGAACGTTTATGGGCTTGGAGAGATAACCCTGGAAGCCTTCGTCGATATACATCTTGGAGCCGCCGCTTGTGACCATAGCCGTAAGAGCGACAACAGGGATCTTGCGCGCAAATTCGTTCTCACGCTGTCTGAGCTTTATGAGTGTCTCGTGTCCGTCCATCTCGGGCATTACGTAGTCCATAAAAATGATGTCGTAATAGTTGTTGTTTACGAGAGCAAGACATTCCGCGCCGCTTCCTGCGGTTGTTACGTCGATCTCATAGTTCTGGAACAATTCCTTGGATACGAAGAGATTAACAACATTATCATCTACTACAAGAACTCTGGCCATAGGGGCAGTGAACATGTAGTGCTTTTTGGTGTCCTTGTGAAGGAGCGAGAAATCACCGATCGGTGTATCAACAGCGATCTTCTGGTCAACTTCGATCGTAACGGAAGTTCCGGTTCCTTCTTCGCTGTTAAAGTATATCCTTCCGCCCATCTTACCGATGATGGCTCTCGTGATGATAAGCCCGAGTCCGATGCTCTTGTTCTCATCCTCGGCTCCGCTTCCGCCGAGACTGCTCTGACCTTTAAGCTCACCGCTGCGAGGATCACGAACGAACTCATCGTTCGAATAACCCATAAACTTCTCACGGGTATTTTTGTTCATACCGATACCGGTATCCTCGATAACAAACGTAAGCTTAGCTGTACCTCTCTCTCTGGAGCATATGATCCTGAATGTGATAACACCGATATGTGTGTACTTGCTTGCATTGGAAATGATGTTGGCGATCGCCTGAACGAGACGTACTTCGTCACCGATAAGCCTGATGGGAAGACTCGCATCGATATCCGTAAGGAACTCAACCTGAGATCCCTTGAGCATGTTGCCGGCACGGTGAATGATCTCGTCTATAAATCCTCTTGTGTTGTACTCGGATTCGATGATCTCGATCTGATCGGTCTCAACCTTTGTAAAATCGATAAGGTTGTTGACAACACCGAGCAAAAGGCTGCTGGCAACCGAGATATTGTCGATATCCTCGCGAACATCGTCGGGGATATCATCACGGCGCAGAATAACCTCGGACAGACCGATAATGGAGTTCATGGGAGTTCTGATCTCGTGAGAAACACTGACCATTAGCCTGTTTCTGGTATCACGCATCGCATTACCACGGTTGAACATGACATCGATACCCTTGTTCTGAAGTCCCCTTATAAGGAGTAAAAACCAGATGGCGACCGATGCAAAAAAGATCGAGATCGCACTGATGAGATTGATCTCAAACATACCGGTAATATTGAAGACAAGCGATGTAACAGTACAGAGCAAAAATAAAACCGTAAAAACATAGCAAATGTCGGTAACAATAATAAACTTCTTACCGCCAAGTGCCATCCTTTCACGGAATCTTATGTTGGTCTTTGTCATGATGACAAGGACATATATCATGTTAAATATTGAAATCCCAAGTAAAATGTCTACTGCTATACCCATTCGATTATCCTTTCCGTCCTTATCCGCTATTCTATCATAATTAGCAACAAATGAAAAGTTTTTTAGTGTAATTTGACGAAGATTTTTATTGACTTTTTCACAACCTATAATAACGCTCTTCAAAATCCACAAATTTTGAACTCTCATTAAAAAGGACTTGTTAACGCTTATATGACAGTCACGTTTATATCCCCCAACTTTACAACAATACTCCGAAATGCTATACTTTGCGGGTACGTGATCAAACATCCGGTTCCGAATTTTTCGGTACGATATACCGGCTTTATGTACTTAAAGATCATGCATTTCAACAGGAAACGGAAAGATAGATGAAGATAAAAAAAGACATTTTTAAAAACGAAGAATCCTCAGCTTCAGGCATAAGGATAAACAAGTACCTTGCCGACAGCGGTATCTGTTCGAGACGTGAAGCGGATACGATCATCGAAAAAGGCAGGATCACTGTTGACGGTGTAAAGGCCACTCTCGGTACTCGGGTACTTGAAGGACAGACAGTTTGTCTTGACGGACAGCCCGTTGAGCCCAAAGACAAGCTCGTACTTATCGCATTCAATAAACCGATCGGTATCATAAGCACCACCGACAGACGTGTCGATGACAATATCATCGACTACATCGATCATAAAGAACGCATTTTCCCCATAGGCCGACTGGATAAAGATTCTTCCGGTCTCATACTTCTCACCAATGACGGCGATATCGTGAACAAGATCCTCAGATGCGGTAACCGTCACGAAAAAGAGTACGAAGTCGAAGTCAACAAGTTGATCACCAAGGATTTTATAAAAGCCATGTCTTCCGGCGTTCCGATTCTTGATACAGTTACTCTACCCTGCGTTGTAAAGCAGACCGGAGAAAGGACTTTCACGATCATACTCACACAAGGTCTGAACAGACAGATCAGACGCATGTGCGAAGCTCTCGGCTACAGAGTCCTCGCTCTTAAGCGCGTCAGGATCATGAACATTAATCTCGGAAGACTTAAAGAAGGCTCATACAGAGCGCTCACTCCCGTCGAACTCGAAGGACTGAAGGCTCTGATCGCAGACTCAAAGAACACACCGGGTCAGTATCATAAAAGAAATTCAACATTAAAATGTAAAAAAACAATCAGGAAACGGGGATCATATGGATCATAACGAATATTTAAAGCTTTCGGAAACAATAGATTACCACATGAAGCGCTACTACGATCAGGACGATCCGGAGATCAGCGACTTTGAGTATGATATGCTCATGCAACAGCTTAAATCTGCCGAAAAAGAGCATCCCGAATGGATCACCCCGGACTCTCCTTCCCAGCGTGTCGGAGGAACATATAAAAGAACAGCCGGGAAAAAAGTTGTTCATAACGTTCCCATGCTCTCGATCGAGGACTTGTTCGAGCTTGATGATGTCAGTGCCTGGGTAACAAAAGTTCAGGCCATGCATCCTGATGCAAAGTTCTGTGTTGAAGCCAAGATTGACGGGCTCAGCATGACCGTCAGATACGCACGCCGCCCGGACGGAGCTCTCGCTCTTACTCTCGCAGAAACACGCGGAGACGGCGCGGTCGGAGAAGATGTTACGGAAAATGCCCTCTTTGTCGAAGGCGTTTCCAAGCAGTTAAAAGGTATCGACACCGAATCACTTGAGCTGCGAGGCGAGGTTTACATGCCGCGTGACGCTTTTTATAAATACAACGAAGAACAGAGCCGTATCGGAGGCAAACACGCTGCCAACCCCCGTAACCTTGCTGCCGGAACACTCAGAGGTCTCGACAGCTCTGTTGTTAAAAGCCGCGGTCTGGCTTTCAAGATCTTCAATGTCCAGAGCGGTCCATCATTCTTGACCGTAAGCCATTACGATGGACTCGATAAGCTTTCGTCATGCGGATGTGCGACAGTCACAAGGTTTTTATGCTCTGACAGCGCAGAAGTCCTTGAGGCGATCAAAAAGATTGGTGATATGCGTTCCGAATTCGATCATGATATCGACGGAGCTGTTGTAAAGATCGACAACACAGAATACAGGAACGATTTTCCGGCCGGAAGCAAATATCAGTCCGGCCATATAGCATACAAGTATCCGCCCGAAGTAAGAACAGTCGTTATGGACGAGATCATCGTAGATGTCGGAAGGACCGGAAAGCTCACATATACGGGTGTATTCCACGACAAAGAGACGGGCGGTCCCGCTCTTTTGTGCGGTACAAGCGTACAGAGAGCCACTCTTCATAATCAGGACTATATTAACGAACTCTCGATCGGTATCGGCGGGTCGTACTCGCTTTATAAGAGCGGTGAGATCATTCCCAGGATCAGTGCATGTGTCGAAAAACCTGCCGAAGTATTCAAATCGCCCCTCACATGTCCGAAATGCGGAAGCATTCTTGTAAAAGAAGAAGGCACCACTGACATCAGATGTGACAACCCGAACTGTCCGGCTCAGCTTGCCAGAACCATAGCATACTACTGCTCCATTAGTGCCATGAACATCATGGGTCTCGGCGAAGTACTCGTTAACACTCTTATCGATAACAACTACCTTCATAACATCGCCGATATTTACAAACTTAAGGACAAAGAGAAAGAGCTCGTTTCATCGGGTCTTATCGGAAGAGAGAAAAACACAGCTAAGCTCCTCTCGTCTATCGAGGCTTCCAAAACAGCCGGTCCCGTAGCCGTGCTCACCGGACTTTCGATACGTAACATCGGTAAAAATACCGCGAAGCTGTTAATAAACGAATTTCATTCGATTGATGCTCTCTCAGGGGCATCAAAAGAAGCTTTGACTTCCGTTAACGAGATAGGTGAGACGACAGCTGACTGCCTTATCTCCTATTTTGCAAACGAAGAGAACAAAAAGATCATTGATAGTCTCCGCGAAGCGGGAGTCGTCATGAGCGAAGAGCCAAAGGAAACATCAAGCAATGTTTTGGCCGGCCTTACTTTTGTTATCACCGGAACATTTGAAGAAATGGGTCGCAACGAGCTTACCGCCCTGATAGAGAATAACGGAGGCAAAGTTACAGGCTCTGTAAGCAAAAAAACCGATTACCTTCTTGCCGGGGAAGCGGCAGGCAGCAAGCTTGACAAGGCACGAACACTTGGTATCCCGGTACTCGGATTTAAAGACCTTGAAACAACTTTCCCCGGGTTTGACAAAAATCCCGACAGGTGACATAATCACAGATTGGATAATATGTCCATAAACAGTAATAAAATGCAGTGAGGAAAAGAAATGCCTATTAAAGTTTCGGCCGATCTTCCCGCAAAGAAGATCATGGAAGAAGAAAATATATTCATGATGGATGACTCAAGGGCCATGTCTCAGGACATACGTCCTCTTGAGATCGCGATCCTCAATCTCATGCCCCTCAAGGAAGCGACCGAAGTTCAAATGCTCAGGTCTCTTTCGAATTCGCCTCTTCAGGTCAACATGACTTTCCTTACTACCTCGTCATACATCGGAAAGAACACGGCCAAGAGTCATCTTGACCAGTTTTATCTTACTTTTGAGGATGTAAAGAGCAAGAAGTTCGACGGACTTATCATCACAGGTGCTCCCGTCGAGAATCTCGAATTCACCGATGTCGCATACTGGGATGAGCTCTGCTCTATCATGGAGTGGTCCAAGAAGAACGTTACTTCTACTCTTCATATCTGCTGGGGTGCTCAGGCCGGAATATACTATCATTACGGCATAAATAAGTATCCTCTCGAGAAAAAGATGTCAGGGGTATTCAGTCATCGTGTCCATAAGCGTAAAGAGCCCTTTGTGCGCGGCTTTGATGATGTCTTCTATATGCCTCACTCGCGTTATACCGCTGTCTCGGTCGATGAGGTTTATGCTGACGAGCGTCTTACGGTGCTCGCCGACTCTGAAAAGGCCGGTATCTGCATCGCGATGGCCCGGGAAGGCAAGCAGATCTTCGTATTCGGTCATCCCGAGTATGACAGGATGACTCTCGACGAGGAGTACAGACGCGACACGGCCAAAGGGATCAACCCCGAGATACCCGAGAACTACTATCCGAACGACGATCCCGAGCAAAAGCCTCTCCTCACTTGGAGAGCTCATTGCAACACCATGTACTCGAACTGGCTTAACTATTACGTATATCAGGTAACGCCTTACGATGTGGAATCTATCGGTTCGTAATTTATTTATCCGATACACTGACCGAAAAAAATGATCAAAGATCTTATCCGGATCCTTTCACATGTTTCGAACTGACATGACGAGGTAAAAGAGTTGAGAATTGTTTTAAAAGAGATCGACCGCGATATTCCGTTTGAAAAGAACTCCCATCTTCTCCCTCTTGTCAGCGAAGCAAGACGTGAAAGGATCTTTCGTCTGAAAAACGATCATATGAAAAACGTCTCGCTCTTTGCCGAGATCACAATGATCGAAGAAGCTGCAAAGGATCTTTCCCTTTCCAAAGAAAATGTCCGTATTGAAAAAACAGATCTCGGGAAGCCCTACGTATCGGGCTTTGAGAACTATCACATTTCCCTGTCGCATTGCGACGGGATGATACTCTTCGCAAGTGACTATTCTCCTGTCGGAGTCGACATCGAAAAGCCCAAGACGAACTTCGAACGCATCGCAAAACGTTTTTTTACCGAAGACGAATATCACAGGATTAAAAATGCTCCCTCTCCCGCCGACGAATTTCTGCTCGTGTGGACGAGGAAAGAAGCGTTTGTAAAGCTCACGGGTGAAGGCCTGAAGCGGGCACTTGACTCCTTTAACGTTTATGACGAAAGCCTTTACTCGTACCGGACTGAAACCACAACGTCAAAGATTTCCGGGATGAAATACCTTTACTCGATTTGTTATAAAAAGCAATAATAGAGACCATAAGTATAATTCAGGAGTAGTAATACATTCATAATTGGTGGGCATCATACGGGGTATCCTTCATACGGGGTATCCTTCATACGAGGTATCCCTCATACGGGGTTCCTGCCACGTATGTTACTTCAAAAACCGCTTACGCGTTAAATTGTTTTTGAAGTGACATACGGGCGCGGAACCCCTATCCCGTTATCAAAGAGTTATTTAAAATCGACTAAGAAAAGGAAATCGTTAAATATAGAAAACAAAGTACAACTTTAAATACTTTCTAAAATGTATGGTAAATGAATATGCCGTACAATCGAGTAGGCTGACTCCTACTCGATGCGACGGGGCATCTCGCGTACAAGTCCGCTCGATGTCCGTTCACTCAGCCGTCTGTTCGCAAACAAGCTTGCAACAGACGGCCTTCGCTTATCGCACAAAATAGGATTCTCCGCGCCCGTATATCTTTCCAAAACAAATCACGCGACAGCGGTTTTGGAAAGATATACGCGGCAGGAGAATCCGTAAGCACCAAATATCATATTTCATATTTCAAATTACAAATAACAAATATCAAATTTCAAATGTTAAATGGTATTTTCAAGTTCAGTTCTTTAGGGTTCTTTTTTCGTAACATACGTAGGCGAATTCTCGGCCTTGGTACGTTCAAGGTCTTCGGGATAGAACTTAAAAACGCTGCAATTACTCTGTCCATACGCCCAGAAATCCTTTACAGAATTTCCCATCAGAAACGTTATAAGCGCCGCATTCAGAGCTCCGTGTGCTACGATCAGTACATTCTTACCCTCTTCGATAAGAGCCTTTAAAACGTCATTATAGAAGCTTTCAACACGTGCCATGAGCTCTTCGACAGATTCTGCGCCACACTTTGCTTCGTAATGCTCTGTATCGAAAAAGAATTTATAGAGCGGATGCTGTGGCTTTCCGAAGGCTCCTTCCATGCCTTCAAAATCTCCGAACCCGAGTTCTTCAAGTCTTTCGTCAATTACCGGAACAAGGTCCGTTCCTTCGGTTACTATCTGTGCTGTCTGTCTGGCTCTTTTGAGCGGTGAAACGTAACAGACATCAAAGTTGCATGCAAGAACCTTTTCGCGTGCTTCCCTTGCCGAATCGATACCTTCTTTGTTAAGGGGAATATCGGTGCGACCCTGGATCTTATGCACAATGTTCCAGTCGGTTCTGCCGTGTCTCATTATTCCGATCATAAGTATTACTCATTTCATATATTTCATAAATCTATTCACTCGAAAAGGTCATTGGGGACCTGAAGAGGAGGGTTTTCAAATCTTTTTAACCCACATGGCAGGTCTGACATTAAACGGCATATTAGCCGGAGCTCCTTCGAGGTTAATGTTGCCTTCCTCATCAACGAACGTAATATTGCCGTTCTGAACACCCGGTGTACGAAGCCACCAATTATGTGTTGCAAGCTCCGAACCGGATCCTGAAATGATCCTGGAACTCTTATCAGGAAGCAGTCTGTTCAGTTCGTTACAGCTGAGGATAAATAAAGAGCTTGTACTGTCTGTTCCCGGATCCGTCTCGTAAGAAGGATTACTGTCTGCATGAACGTTCTTCTCTATGATGATCTCCTTTTCCTTAGCTGAGAAAGCTCTCTCAAAGTAAGAAAGATTGAGGACCTTACGGATGAGGGATTTGCTCCACGATGCTCCTACTGCGGCGCCGTCAAAAGCCAGTGCATCAATAAAACTCTCACAAAGAACAAGATAAGAATCCCCGTCTTCATCGATTATCTTCCACTCAAGCTTTTCGGAACCGTTCCCGGTGTTGCCGTCGATATCCAGTTCACCGAAAGTAACGATATCACCCTTTTTCTTGTCAAGGAATCTGAGTGTGGGCGATACGTTCCGTATCGAATTGCGTTTGTCCTTAAATGCGGAAGAATCATTTCCTGACAAAAGAATATAAGCCTCATCATATTCACTGTCATTTATGAGAGATTCAGCTCTCTCAAGTTTCATATCATCAAAGCCTTCAAAGGAATACTTTCCAACCAGCGCAACGGCTTCCGAATGCTTTTCTTCTTCGACCAGAGCCGATACTCTTTCAAGAATGCTCTTATTCGCTTTTTCAAAATCTCCTACTTCGCCGAGCAAGCCGTATGCTTTGTCATAGTCCTCTTTTTCAAGATACTCCTGTGCTCGCTGCCTCTTATTATCATTTATCTCTTCGTCACGCCCCAGTTCGGTGAGAATAGCATAACCGTCGGAGTAACTGCCGTTATTGATCAGTTCCATAGCCTCATCATATCTGAGCATGGGAGTAATGACCAAGAAATAAACAGCGACAAGCGCACCGACGAGTGCCAGACCGATACACGAAGCGATTATTATCGTATTCAGCTTTTTGTTTTTTGTTGTAACAGTTTTTGAAGCCTTCTTTGCTTTAGCCGCATTCTTTTCTTTAGCAGCCTTTTTTGTCTTCCCTGATAAAGGCTCATTATTTGTATCAACATTGTCCGAGGATAAATCTGCGGACTGAACAGGATTATCCGAAGGGTTCTTGATCCTTGTGTGGATACCGTTCCCGGATGTTCTGTCTTTCTTAAGGAAGCCCTTGTTTGAAGGACTGTAGATATTGTCGGCAGATCCGTCATGACCTTTACCTGCCAGAGCCTCGAGTCTCATCTTGCAGATCCCGAGCTGCTCATCGGCATCTTTCCATCCGCTGATGGATTCAAGAAGGTGACAGGCAAAAGATAAACCCGCACGATCACCTTTCATCATCTCGGTCTTAGCACGAAGGAATGTTGCGTCCTTGAAGCATATTGATGCCTGTTCAAGACAATTGTCACGATACATATCGGCATCCTTATAGCCTTCAATACGAGAAAAAGCCTCAGCCGCAGCTTTATAAGAAATCTCGTTGCCGGCAGAAGCCATAAGTGAGGATGCATGCTCATAGATCTGTTCGCTGCAATCATTCTCGATCTCGCAGTTCGGACAGATGACCACGCCCTTCTGTGCTTTCATAATATTGATGACTGTTCCGCAATTCTTGCAAGTAATATCCGCCATAACTCTCTCCTCTTTGTACATTTAAAGGGAAAAGAACTGCCCATGATATTGCTCTGTAACTTCATTGTAGAGCAATACTATATCCCCGGGCGGTTTTAGCCTCCCGGGGACAAGTACCTTATTCACTGATATAAGAGCGAATTATTTGTAGAGTTCAACAAGTCTCTGTAAGTGCTCGAAACGAGCCTTAGCAGCCTTCTCGGACTCACTGAAGAGCTTCTCTGCTCTCTCAGGGAACTTAACCTTAAGTGAGGTGTAACGTGTCTCATTGTTAAGGAAGTCCTGATATGTTCCGTCGCCGTCCTTAGAGGTAAGGGTGAAGGGATTCTTGCCCTCAGCCTTAAGAGCGGGATTGTATGAGAAGAGGTTCCAGTAACCTGCTGCTACTGCCTTCTTCATCTCATCCTGGCAGTGGTTCATGCCGCCCTTAACACCGTGAAGCTCGCAAGGAGCGTAACCGATGATAAGTGAAGGTCCGTTGTATGCCTCTGCCTCTGTGAGAACCTTAACTGCCTGAGCAGGGTTAGCACCGAGAGCGATCTGTGCAACATAAACGTAGCCATAGCTCATAGCGATCTCAGCGAGAGACTTCTTGCCGATCTCCTTACCTGCTGCTGCAAACTGGCAAACCTCACCGATATTGGAAGCCTTGGAAGCCTGTCCGCCTGTGTTAGAGTACATCTCTGTATCAAATACCATGACGTTGACATTCTCACCGGATGCAAGTACGTGATCGAGACCACCGAATCCGATATCGTATGCCCATCCGTCACCACCGAGGATCCATACGGACTTCTTGCTTAAGTACTGCTTCTTCTCAAGAACAGCCTTGCTTGCTTCGCAACCTGCTGCTGCGGCCTTCTCAAGCTCTGCTACGAGAGCTGCGGCTGCTGCAGGATTCTCCTTTGTGCTGTCCTTAGTCTCAAGGAACTTAGCGATAGCACCCTTAAGCTCTGCGGATGCCTTGTCGGAAGCTGCGATCTCATCGAGCTTAGCGATAGCCTGGTCACGAAGAACCTTCTGTCCGAGATACATACCGAAGCCGTGCTCAGCGTTGTCCTCGAAGAGTGAGTTAGCCCAAGCGGGTCCGCGGAGGGAATCCTTGTTAACTGTGAAAGGTGATGTAGCTGCGGGACCACCCCAGATTGAAGAACAACCTGTAGCGTTCGAGATGTACATCTGCTCACCAAAGAGCTGTGTGATGAGTCTTGCATAGCTTGTCTCTGCACAGCCTGCGCATGAGCCTGAGAACTCAAGGAGGGGCTGATTGAACTGTGAGCCCTTAACTGTGTTCTCTGCGGGTGCTTCAGCCTTGCGGCCAACGTTAGCAACAAGATAATCAAATACAGGCTGCTGCTCGCTCTGAGTTTCCTGAGGAACCATCTTGATAGCCTGTACCTTGTCGGGACAAACTGTTACGCACTCGCCGCAACCCATACAATCGAGAGGCGAAATGCTCATTGTGAACTTGTACTGTGAAGCCTTGGGCTTTGTATCAGCAAGCTTGATCTGAGCGGGAGCTGCCTTAACTTCATCCTCTGAAAGCATGTAAGGACGAATGGTAGCATGTGAGCAGACAAATGCACAGTTGTTACACTGGATACACTTCTCGGGATCCCACTCGGGAACCATGACTGCTGTTCCACGCTTCTCGTATGCAGCTGCACCGATCTCGAACTGACCGTCTGCGATATCCTTGAATGCAGAAACAGGGAGGCTGTCGCCGTCCATAAGAGCGATGGGATTCATGAGCTTCTCTACCATTGCTACTGTCTCGGGACGTCCGGAGAGCTTCTTGGGAGCGGGATCTGCTGCAGGGTTAGCCCAGTCTGCAGGGATTGTTACAAGGTGAAGTGCGTCCTTACCTGCATCGATAGCCTTGCAGTTCATGTCAACGACTTCCTGACCCTTCTTGGAGAACTTGGCAACAACCTTCTCCTTCATGTATGCGATCGCTTCATCTGCGGGAAGAACCTTTGCAAGTGTGAAGAATGCCGACTGAAGAACGGTTGATGTACGCTTTCCGAGACCGATCTTACCTGCGATATCAACAGCGTCTACTGTATAAACCTTGATGTTGTTTGCAGCGATGTACTTCTTGGCCTCAGCATTAAGATGCTTGCCGAGTTCCTCATCATCCCACTGGCAGTTGATAAGGAAGATTCCGCCGGGCTTAACATCCTGAACCATCTTGTAGCCCTTGATGATGTATGACTGCTGATGACATGCAACAAGGTCTGCCTGGTTGATGTAGTAAGGGCTCTTGATAGGCTTGTCACCGAATCTGAGGTGAGAAATGGTGATACCGCCTGTCTTCTTCGAATCATACTGGAAATAAGCCTGAATATACTTGTCTGTGTGGTCACCGATGATCTTTGTCGAATCCTTGTTGGCTCCGACTGTACCGTCACCACCGATACCCCAGAACTTACACTCAACAGTACCTGCGGCTGATGTGATAGGTGCGGGCTTAATTTCGGGAAGTGAAAGACCGGTTACATCATCAACGATACCGATCGTGAAACGAGCCTTGGGAGTGCTCTTCTCAAGCTCTTTGTAAATAGCGAATACTGACGAAGGAGGAGTATCCTTCGAACCGAGTCCGTAACGACCGCCTGTAAGGATGATGTCGTTCTTGCCTGCCTCACGAAGAGCAGCAGCAACATCAAGGTAAAGAGGCTCGCCGAGTGATCCGGGCTCTTTTGTTCTGTCAAGAACAGCGATCTTCTTAGCGCTTGCAGGGATAGCTGCGATGAGCTTCGAAGAAACGAAAGGTCTGTAAAGGCGAACCTTAACGAGGCCGACCTTCTCTCCCTTTGCTGTGAGGTAATCGATAACTTCCTCGCAAACATCACAGATGGAACCCATAGCGATGATCACGCGGTCAGCATCCTTAGCTCCGTAGTAGTTAAAGAGGTCATAATCCGTACCGAGCTTGTCATTGATCTTCTTCATGTACTTCTCAACAACTGCGGGAAGTTCATCATAAACGGTGTTGCAAGCCTCTCTGTGCTGGAAGAATACATCGCCGTTCTCATGAGAACCGCGCATAGCGGGCTTCTCAGGATTAAGAGCATGCTCTCTGAATGCCTTGACAGCATCCATATCGCACATTTCCTTGAGATCTTCGTAGTCCCACTTCTCGATCTTCTGGATCTCGTGAGAGGTACGGAAACCATCGAAGAAGTTAAGGAAAGGAACCTTACCCGAAATAGCCGAAAGGTGAGCTACGGGAGAAAGATCCATAACTTCCTGAGGATTAGTCTCGGCAAGCATAGCGAAACCTGTCTGACGGCAAGCGTAAACATCACTGTGATCACCGAAGATGTTAAGAGACTGGGTAGCAACTGTACGTGCCGAAACATCAAATACGCAGGGAAGCTGCTCGGCAGCGATCTTGTACATATTGGGGATCATAAGAAGTAATCCCTGTGAAGCGGTGAATGTTGTTGTAATGGCACCTGCAGCGAGTGATCCGTGAACTGCACCTGCAGCACCGGCCTCAGACTGCATCTCAACAACCTTAACCTGGTTACCGAAGATGTTCTTCTGCTTCGAAGCCGACCACTGATCAACGCTGTCAGCCATGGGGCTCGAAGGAGTGATGGGATAAATGGCTGCTACGTCGGTAAACGCGTAAGCGACATGAGCCGCAGCCGTATTTCCATCCATGGATTGTTTAGCTCTGGACATATATAACCTCCTAATTTTCTGGGAAATCTATTTAAAACCCATTTGGAATAATTTTATCACAGGGATGCTCTAATGTAAAGCGCTTACATGCCGTAGAAAAAGGAAGATATGTAACAAAAGGGATTACGCGCCGGGCGTAATCCCTTTTGAATTAGGTACTATGAAAAACTGTAGCTGTAGATTATCAATACATGGTCTTGTCGCCAAGTACTCTCTGCCAAGCTTCTGCACGCTCATCCATGATAGCCTGTCCGCCTGCAGCAAGATACTCGTTCATGCAGCCATCCCAAACAGAATCAAAATCAGCTTCAGAAGCTACGATCGACTTACAGTAACCGGAGTTACGAAGATCCGAAAGAGTATTTCCAAGACCTGACTCAGCCTCGATAACACCAACGTTGACAACGGGTGCGAACTTAGCATCGTTAGCAGCAACTCTCATTGCCTCAGCAACATCAGCGGGATCTACATTAGCGTAGGAAAGAGCCTTCGACTTGATAGTAGCATCCTCATCAAGAAGATGAAGTCCGTTACATGTCATTGTGTAGTCGATGTTGTACTGTGAGTTGATAGTATTTGCAACATGGTCAGCATCAGCTGCGATGGTGTTAACGGAACCGTCTGCATTCTTTGTGAATGTGATGCCTTCCTCACCGAGCTGGAGGTAGTTGATGATCTCGGGATCGGTGATCATGTTAAGGAACAGGAAGCCTGCAAGTACGTTTGTGTTTGTCTTAGGCATGAAGATCTTACGATCGGAACCTGTTGTTGTGTATGCGTACTTGGTGTATCCACCGTTCTTATCCTTGAATGTGTCGACAGCAACAAACTTAGCCTCAGGTCCTACAAGCTGTGTAAGCTGGTAGTTGATGCTGTTCTCGCCATCACGGAAAGGAATATCGTAGTTGCAGATCATAGCTCCGACATAGCCGGCCTTCTGCATATCGCCTTCTGTAGCATCGCCTTCAGCATAGAGTGCGAAATCCTTCCAGATAAGGCCCATGTTGTACCACTTGTTGAGAACCTTGATAGCGTCCTTGGTTCCGTTCTGTGTGTAATGTCTCTCATCGAAACCGTTGATGTAGAGCTCTTTGTCTGTGATATCGGGATCCATGTAAGACTCGATAAGTGTGCTTGCTCTCCAACCTGCATCTGTTGAAAGAGAAAGGGGAACCATCTTGCTTGCATCAGCACCGAGAAGTGTCTCAGCGTTGTCTCTGAATGCTACAAGGCAAGCCTCGAACTCATCCTGTGTGGTGGGCTTTGCAAGGCCGAGCTTGTCAAGCCAATCCTGACGGATGAATGTAGCGGTACGATAGAACTCTGCTCTCTTACCTTCGATAGCGTTGATAGCGCCTGTATCGGGATCTCTGTGAGCAAGGAGTCCTGCAGAACCAAGCCAGTTCCAAAGGTTAGCGAAAAGAGGCTTGTAATCATCTGTGAGGTACTCGGAAAGATCGTTTACACCGTCCATGTCTGTGTAAGCCTGGATAGTAGCGTAATCGTATGTGTAGCATACGTCAGGAGCTTCCTGAGCTGCAAGAAGGTTGTTGAGCTGGTCAACCTCTGTCCAACGGGGAACAGGTACGTACTCAACAGCGATGTTGTATCTCTCAAGTGCCTGCTTCTTGATGTAATCGGTGTACATGTTGTCACCGGCGGGTGTGTCACCGTCACGGTCGTAGCACTCTACTTTAAGAGTAACCGTCTCGGGGAACTTGCCATCAACAAGAGCGCCGCCTGTGAGCTCTGCGATTGCATCAACTTCCTTAACTTCTTCAACTTTGTCCTCTTCTTCCGCCTCCTTAAGTTTTTCACCTAAACCGGAAGACTGTGTTGTTGTGTCGTCCTTTTTCTCTTGTGTCTTTGTCTCAGTAGTTGTCTGAGGCTCATCAGCTTTCTTCTCTTCGTCACTGCTGCTACCGCATGCAGCAAGAGAAAGAACCATACAAAGGACAAGTAACATTGCTAATAACTTTTTCACTTTTTGGGACCTCCCTTTTAAAGTTTTTTGTATGAATAAACGGTAGCTCACTATGAGAAACCGGTCATTCCGTGGTAAACCGCAGTATTGAACGAATTACGAGATCATTCTTTTACTGCACCGAGTGTAACTCCGTGGATAAAGTACTTCTGCAACCACGGATAGATACAGAGGATAGGCACTGTCGAGAACATAACGATAGCCGATTTGAGCGACTCGGAAAGACCCGGCTTCGAGAAACCTTCCTGTGCCGCCGTATCAACACTCTGGATAGCCTGCATGATATTGTAAAGCAGGTGCTGAAGCGTCCAAAGTTCCGAATGTTCAACAGTGATATACATAAGCGAATCGGTGTAACCGTTCCATCTTCCTACAGCATAGAAAAGGGCAAGTGTGGCAAATACGGGCTTTGAAAGAGGAATGTAGATCTTCCAAAGTATCTTTATGTGACTTGCACCGTCAATCTCTGCGGACTCTCGAAGCGAATCGGGAATTCCGTAGAAGAAGCTTCTCATGATGATCATGTTAAATACCGACAAGCAGCTCGGTATCATAAGAGCAAACGGAGTATTGAGGAATCCCAGCTGTTTCATGAGCAGGTAATTGGGTATCGCTCCTGCACCGAAAAACATCGTTATCGTGATCATAATGTTTATGATCCCTCTTCCGCGAAGCTCCTGGTAGATCAACGGATATGCACATATCGTCGTCATGAACAACGAAAGGAATGTGCACGCAACGGTAAGTCCTGCCGTCCAAAAGAACGAAACTATGTATTTCGAATCGGAAAGTACCGTAGCGTATGAGTCAAAGTTTAATCCCTTAGGAATAAGATAAACTTCGTGTTTGATAAGGTACGATGTACCCGAAAGCGATCTGGCCAAGAGGTTGAGCATCGGCACAACGCAGATGATCGTAACGAAGGCACATAATATAATGAATACCCAGTCTCCCACTTTTGATTTGTTTGATTTGATCATTTCAAGATTCTCCTCATTACAAGCGATTTTAACTGTAAAAACATGTTATGGTATTTACCAAAGGCCTCTTTCACCGAGCTTACGCGAAAGGAAGTTCGCACCCAGAAGGAAGAACACTCCGACTACGGACTGGAACAGTCCGACGGCTGTGGAAAGCTCAAACTTAAGGCTTTTGATACCTCGCTTATATACAAAAGTGGAAAGCACTTCTGATTTTGCTATATTCAATTTGTTCTGCATTGCAAAGTTTCGATCGAAGTTACCGCCGAGGATTCCGCCGAGGGCCATAATGAGCAGAACCACGATCGTAGATTTAATACCGGGCAATGTAATGTGCCACATCTTTTTAAATCGCCCGGCTCCGTCAACCGAAGCCGCTTCGTAAAGCTCAGGGTTGATACCGGCTATCGCCGCCAGATAAACGATGGAACCCCATCCGAAATTCTGCCATACACCGAATGCTATGTACGTACCGACCCAGGTATTGGGATCTCCGAGGAAATCGATCGATCCGATCCCTAAATTGTCAAGGATCATGTTCACAAGACCCGAAGAAGGTGCAAGTAACTGAAGTGCGATACTGTAAATGATGACCCACGAAAGGAAGTGAGGCATGTATGCGATGGTCTGAACGATCTTCTTATACCTCTTGGCTGTGAGTTCGTTAAGGATGAGGGCAAAAATGATCGGTGCCGGGAATCCTATAATAAGATCCATGACATTAAGAGTGATCGTGTTCTTGAGAGCTTTGAGGAACATCTGATCTTTAAATGCCGTTGCGAACCATTTAAAGATATCAAGTCCTTCTTTTTTGGTGGAAGCCCAAGGCATTTCCCATACACTCATATTGAGCTTATAGTCCTTAAAAGCTACAATTATGAATTCCATCGGTTTATAACGAAAGATGATGAAATAAACGATCGGAAGAAGCAAGAGCAGATAAAGCTGCCAATACTTTCTAAGAGCCGTTCCGACTGCCATCCTTTTCGGTTTATAACCGATGATCATGTTTTGCGAAGTGCTTACCTTTTTACTCACTTCAAACCCTCCTCTTTCGAAACGGCTCTTGCCGCCTCGTTTCCTCTTTAGAATATTAATAGATCATTCTTCCCTGCTTATCGGGAACACCGCTGTGACGGTAATAATATGTATTGATCCTGTCTCGCCACTCTTTGGCATTTCGAAGCTGACCTTGAAGCCTGTCGGCCACACGCTTATATCTCAGTTCGTCAATCCTGTCCTTAAGGGACTCCCAGATGCCGATCATTTCTTCAACATCGAGAACTCCTTCAAAGTGCGAATCATAGATATGTTCGATCACCGTCTTTCCCGACTTCAGAACATGGTCGTAAGGAAGTCTGTGGAAAAACAGGACAAGCTCATCGGGGCATGTATCCAATCCCTCGTAAATGCTCCTGATCGGTTCGTTGTATTGATCGATCATGCATGTCCCTGTTTTGCCTCTCTCTACTCCGAGTCCGTTCCTGTCGGAACGATGATACGTACCCCAAGGTGAAAATTCATACCCTTCGATATCGGGTCCGTAATGATGACCCGGGCTGATCATCCAGCCTATGCCAAGAGGCGAAGTATATTTCTCGTATGCCGGCCAGGACATCATCAGCATCTTTGAGACTCCCTCGGCAACAGTATCATCATAACCGAACGTGAGTCTTGACCATTCATCTGCGATCTCTTCCGATGAAAGAGTGGGATCAAAAGCCAGTCTGCCGAATCCGTAAAGGTTGGCTGCGGCAAGATCGTGTCCCGTCCAGTTGGGGTCATCACCTGTGTTCGATACGGCAACCATACCGCACGCACGACTCAATCCCTTTCCTGTGACAAGATCGCAAAGGATCCCTTCACCTTCACCGTTATATGTCTTAAAGTCAAGCACCTGTTTGAACATCGGGATCAGATAGCAGATGTCACGCTGCTGTCCCGTGTACTCCTGTGCGATCTGGAACTCTACCATCATATTGGTCTTTTTCAGGCCGCCGAAAAGAGGTGAAACAGGTTCTCTTACCTGAAAGTCCATCGGTCCGTTCTTTATCTGAAGGATGACATTGTCATCAAACTGTCCGTCAAGACCTATGAAGTTGTCATAGCATGCTCTCGCGCGGTCCATAGTATGATCACGCCAGTCCTGCTGGCAGTTATAAACAAAACAACGCCAGATGAGCAGACCGTTATGAGGAGCAAGCGCACGTGCGAGCATGTTCGCACCGTCCGCATGTGTCCTGCCGTAAGAGAAAGGACCGGGCCTGCCCTCGGAATCCGCCTTTACAAGAAAACCTCCGAGTCTCGGAATGTCCTTGTAAAGATCGTCCGTCGTCTTCTTCCACCACTGTGCAACTCCTTCATCCAAAGGATCTGCCGTGTCTGTCGCACCGAGCGACATGGGCGAAGCGAAATTCAGACTGATGAAAAGCTTTATTCCGTAGTCGCCGAAAATCTTGGCGATCATGGCGAGCTCTTTTCTGTCATAACCCGAAACAAGACCGGTTGCTATGTCGTTGACATTGACATTATTGATCGCAACGGCATTTATACCGACTGAAGCGACAAGTCTGGCATATTCACGCGTCCTGTCGTCCACATAGAGATGATCATTCCTAAAGAAGAATGACTTGCCCGAATAACCTCTCTCGATGGACCCGTCGGGATTGTCCCAGTGATCGAGCATCCTAATGGGCGATGTAGGGACTTCGGTGATCTGCTTTTCTGAAATCCGACCCGTCCTGATCAGCGCAAGTGCTCTGAACACTCCGTAAAGAATACCGCACGCACTTGATGCTTTGACCGTGATCCTCGTACCGTCGATCTCGATCCCGTAAGCACCCTCCGGTAGGCCGAGGCTCTTGTCAAACACAATGTTTATGCCATCCGATACGGCTTCATCTCTAACAAAAACCGCTTCCTGTCCGCAGATATCACGCGATGCTCTTTTTAGTTCGAGTTCAGCAGAAAAAAGTATGTCTTTATCGGCTGCCGTTGCATCATCAAACCCTGTAAGAGCGATCTTTTTAAAAAGATCCGCTGCCCGGAAAGCAACGCCTTTTCGATAATCAAGCCATGCAAATTCGTAGCTCATAACATACCCCTTCAACTGTTTTCACCAAGAGTATAGTTTAATGAGTTATAACGTACTATTCACTTATGGTTCAAATGATTATCAAATATTGCTATGCATGCCCATTTGTGTTGTCTAAACTGGTCAAATTTTGCTTTTTTCCTATTTACACTTTATTAGTTACGTGTTATAATCAATCTGTTCAAGCGAAAATAGTGTACATAATTACTACTTTAAAGCCGAAAAACCTTAAAAATATAGCTTTTTAGACAAATCAATCATTCGCAAAATTTGAGTATCTTGTTCACCATGTGATTCGTCAAAAAAGGAGGTCACGTTTTCATGATCGAAATACTTAACGGAATAGTCGAGACTGTTTCATATGAAGGAATGAACGGTGTGCGTGTCTATCACAACGATGTCAATGAGAACTATCCCATTCATTGGCACAATGCGATGGAGATCATCATGCCGATCCGTAACTGCTACTATATAGAAATAGGCGGGATCAAGTTTACGATCAACGAAGGCGATGTTCTGCTCATTCCCCCCGGAGAATTGCATGCGCTTTATGCTCCTCCTGTCGGTGAAAGACTTATCATCATGATGGATTATGCACTTATGTGCAATCTTAAAGGTATGGATTCCGCACTTCGCAACTTCCATCCCTATAAGCTTATCGAGGGAACCGAAGAAAAAGAACTCGCCGACAAGCTTATAGCGATACTCTCCGACATTGAGAAAGAATACTTCAGTCGTCTTCAGTTCCGTGAAGCCAGGATCTATTCTCAGCTCATCAACTGCTTTGTTCATATCGGTCGCGAATCGCATCGAAATGACAAACAGTTCGGGAATGTCAAGTCGAACAAGCAGCACGAATATGTTGAAAAGTTCCTTCGTGTGTGCAACTTTATCAACGAGCATTGCACCGAAGATGTCACCGTTGAACAGCTCGCGAATATCGCCGGCTTCTCCCGCTTTCATTTTGCAAGGCTCTTTAAGCAGTTTACAAACGTTTCATACTACGAATACCTCACGCAGAAAAGGATCGAGCACGCCGAAAAGCTTCTTATCACTCCCGATATCTCGATCACAGAAGTGGCGATGCAATCAGGCTTTAATTCGCTTTCAACCTTTAACCGCGTTTTCAAGAACCTTAAGCACTGTACTCCTTCCGAGTACAAGGGGCTCAACAGTGTCACTCTTTATGACACCTAATGCTTATATGCAAAGATTAATGCAAGCACAAAAGCGGATTGTAAATAATCTTGACACAGTAAAAGGCAGTACGGATGACAAGTCCGGTACTGCCTTTGTTTAACATAGCCGCTCAAGTGTTTTCACAAGGAGCTTAACGGTCCTGTCTATCGAATCTACTGATATCTTTTCCTTAACGGAATGTATGTCATCTATCTGTGGACCGATAGATACAAGCTCACACCCCTCTATCCTCGATGCGAAATAACCGCATTCGAGTCCGCCGTGCGTTACCGCGGTCTCCATATCGTTTCCGAACAGTTCCTTATATGAAGCGCAAAGCTTGTCACGAAGCGGTGACGAGGGAACATACTGCCAGGCCGGATAAGGGTCCCTGACTTTCCAAGACGCGCCTGTAACAGCAGAGAGAGCATCGATAACCCGTCCCTCGAGCTCCCTTCTTCTGTCATCACAGCTTGAGCGAAGCGAAAAAGTAAGCTTTAACTCATCTCCTATCATTCGTACGGTACCGAGGTTCATCGACGTATCGACGGACTCCGGACGGTCCTGCATCATAAGCGTTACTCCTTGCGGCACGCTTTTCATGGCTTTAAGAAACTCTTTTGTCTGTTTAAACCCGAGTACACAACCCGTACCGGGATAAGGCTTCTGTGAAGTCGAGATATCGATCGAGACACCTTTTTCGATCTTCACATAATGAAGGAATGCTTTGTCCTTTATCTCATTCAGATGTTTCATCAATTCGTTCTTTTTTAAAGGATCAAATATGATCACAGCAGCGGCGTCGTTGCAAATGACATTGTCGAATCTTCCGCCCTGATACTCGGCGAGAGAGAAATCAAAGCCTTTAATCTGTCCAAGCAGATCTGTGATCACACGAAGTGCACTAAGCCTTCCTTTATGGATGTCACATCCGGAATGACCGCCGGCAAGACCCGTTACATGGATTTTGATCCAGCCCGGTCCTGCAGGTACCTGTCCGTCCTTGTTGGGTAAATGATCTCCATGCCCTTCCATGAGAGATGCGATCTGTGAAAGCGGTATCCTTACATCAAGCCTTTCTCCGCCGGCACATGCGCAGGTTACAACTCCTTCTTCCTCACTGTCGAGGTTGATGAGCTTCTTCCCGACCAGAAGCGCAGTGTCAAATGCCGCGGCTCCCGACATGCCGGTCTCTTCATCAACAGTAAATAGGGCTTCGATCGGTGGATGAGGATTGTCTTTGTCATCAATTACGGCAAGTGCCATTGCTACCCCAATACCGTCATCGGCTCCGAGACTGGTGCCTTTCGCAAAGATGAAGCCGTTTTCGGTCCTGATATCGAGAGGATCCACGGTCATATCAAGCGGACAATCGTCTGTTTTAACACACACCATGTCCTGATGCCCCTGCAGGATTACTGTGCTATCCGGATCGTTCTTCGAGCCCACCGCATCACACCTGATAAGGACATTTCCTTTTTTGTCCCGGACGTATTCAAGTCCTCTTTCCTGTGCAAACCTCACAAGGTAGTCTCCCACTCCTGCACAATTACCCGATCCGTGCGGTATTGAACAGATCTCTTTAAAAAAACCGATTACTTTATCCTTCAAATCATTTATACCTCAAAACAACGTTTATGATACAAGCCTGCCATGTTCCAAACATTTATACAAGGGCCGGTCAGAGTATATCTTAGTTCAGACATGGACCGGTCAGATCATGTCACTGTTCATGCAGGGACCCAGTCGAGTCTCCGGGATCTTAAGCGAAACGGGAGAGACAACGATCTTTTCGATAGCAACATTCGGATCTCCCGCATAAACCTTAAGCGACCTGACTCCGCCCATAAGGTGAGCCTCAGTCGAAGCAACATTTATACCTGTCATGACATTGCTGCTCCAAAGAGAGTTTGTGAAGTGAGTCTTGTAATCTTTGTCGCATGTTGTTACCGTAACGGGATCCATATCATCAATGCTAATGTCAAAACGCATCTCATCTCCCATCACGACAGGGTTACGACCGAGTGTGTAGAAATCGATCCTGTACTCGCCCGGTCCGGCGGTTTCAAACAGGTATTCCAGATAAGGCTTCTCTTCCGTATCATAGAAGCACTTTTCAAAAGGACAAGCCTTAACTGCATTCTTTTCTCTGCCGAGTCCTTTTACAAGGATAAAGCTTCCTTCCTCTGAATCGTTAGAAGATGCGTAATTACCTGCCGGGATAACGATCACACCGCTGTCACTTCTGTTTATGAAGAGCTCACTGCCACTGTCAAGCGGAGCATAGTGAACAAATGCTTTATCTTTAATAACAGTATTGTCCATCGGCGAGTTCTTCTCACCGAAATCAAGTTCAACATTTATCTGCGCCGTACCCTTGTCAGTGAGTTTCTTTCTGTCGGCACGGATCTTTACCTCAAGGAAGCTTGAATCGGCAGGTTCCAAGTGTCCGCATGAAGGAGTAACGGAAATGTTCGCATCTTCACATGTGATCTTGTAATCGAAAGCAAAAGGAGCCTTCAGATCGATGAAGTAACTTGTCTCAAAACGGTCCGAATCTGCGAGGACGAATGATTCAAGCTTTCTCGAATCTGTCCACATCGAGCCGGTATGAAAGAACGTGCTGTCCTCGAAGCTAAAAACAACCGCTTTCCTGTCGAGGGGATAAACCTTCATGCTTGCGGGATAATTCCAGATGTCGTCATTCCAGTTCTTAAAACCGGTATGTGCGGAAGCGAGCATATAGTTCCACTTGCCGTCCTGCCAAGCGTGGAACCTGCGAACGGTTTCCCTGTCCTTGTCGATCATCTCTTCGATGAGCGGGATATAATCATTTGCTCTCAGAGCGCCTCTCGAGGCAAGGAATCTGTTCATTCCCGCATAAAGGCCGGCAAGCATCGAATAAGCGGAAACCATTCCCTGGAAGTAGAAAAGGCTTTCAAATGCTGTTTTCGAGGTTGACTCGATACTGTCTCTTATAGAATCGCCGAGCTCGATGATCTCTTTGGCAACTCCGATCATCCTTGAGGTTTCGCAGAAAGCTGCAGGCGCAAAGGATTCGGGAAGCATGGTTTCCGGATGGATGACGGAATTCATCCTTGTAAACAGTTCCGTGAATCTGATGATGTCGTTTTTCCTGCCCTCACTGATGGCACCCGAGAAATTCCTGTCGACAAACTCCTTCATATATCTGTCGGTAAGGTTCGGAACAGACCATTTTTCGTAGTCATAAGCCAGATCCATAAAGTACGAAAGAGGAAGCTCGTTAAACTTTATGTCTCCGACATTTACGATCCAAAGCTTTTTTACTCCGGACTCATAAGCCAAAGTCATCTGATCCCAGATCTTTGGAAGCGTCATGCAATCGACACATTCATAACTGATGGGCGCTCCGTGATAATCAAAGTGATAATACATTCCGAAACCACCCTTGTGGTCCCTGTCCTCCTTGGTCGGAAGACCGCGGGTATTGGCAAAATTGTCATCGGACAGGAGGAAGATGACGTCTTCAAGCTGATCCCAATCTTTAAGTCCCTGCGTCTGAGAGTCTCCGTAATAGAAGTCCTCAACCTCTTTGTAAATAGCGAGCATCTTGGGGATCTCCTTAAGATCGGGTGAAACGTTCTCCCTAAGAAGCCTGTACTGCTCAAGGATAGCTTTCTTTAAAACGTTTATGTTGTCTTCGAGAGTGGCATCCTCAGAAAGGAGAAGTGAATCGTCCTCCCCGCGCATACCGATGGTGATGATATTCTCAAAGCCACGATTCCTGATAAGTCCGTCCCTCCAGAACTTACTGATGGCCTCACCGTTCTTGACAAAACTCCATGTGTTATCGGTACCGTAATCCGAGTAGATCTTCTGCCACTCCGATCCGGCACGGCAAAGAGGTTCATGATGCGAGGTACCCATCACGATACCGTAGATATCGGCAAGCTCCGCATTAAGGATCCCGGGGCCGTCCTCAGAGAAGATCTCGAACCACATGGCGGGCCACATGTAATTGCCTTTCAGTCTGAGGATGAGTTTGAAGACTTCGTCATATGCTTTGGCATTCGCTCCGCCAAACTTTTCAATAGCCCAGTTTCCGAATCCGGGGAGCTCGTCATTTATAAACAGTCCTCTGTATTCAACAGAAGGTTCTTTAGAAATAAAACCGCTCGGAATATCTATCACGATATCGTCCCTGTGAGCAGGCTTAACATCGCCCCAATAGATGAGAGGCGAAACACCGCAGCGTTCGGAGATATTCAAGAGCCCGTAGATCGTTCCTCTCTTATCGGAACCGGCAATAAGAAGTACTCTTCCTTCTCCGATACCAAGTTCCGAGGCATCAAAACAGAAGAATCCGTAGCATTCTCTCTTGCCTTTAAGATTCTCAAAAAGACCTCTTTCGTCAAGACTGTCGAGGAAGGGGCTGCTTGAAAGCGTAGCCGCAATGATAGTGTACCCCGAAACCTTCTCGGGCACACGGACACTATAGTCCGGTCTCACCGAACAGATGCACTCTATATCATCGCAAAGAGTCTGCGCAATACGTTTTACGCCTTCAAAAGCTTTTTCTTCAACAATGACCTCACACGTTGTACCACCGATACTGATGCAAAAATTCATAAAATAACCCCTCTGAATGTGTATTTCTTTAGATCACCACAACTTAAAACACAAGTCGATCACTACGGATATGTTAATTATCGAAAATAACGGTTCACTTATATGATTATATAGTTTTAACAGATAAAACAAAAGGCAATAATTGCCTTTTTATGTATCAAATCTGTAACCGCATTTTTAAACTCCTTTTCGTTCCGAAGGTACATTTTCGTTCCGAAGGTACATTTCGCGCACCGTCCCGTTCGATAGCCGTTCGCAAAGTCTTCCCAAGGTGTAACTTTGCCTGAGAAATCGAGTAGGCTGACTCCTACTCGATGCGACGGGACATCTCGCGTACAAGTCCGCCATTGGAAGGGCTACGCCCTTCTGAGATGTCCGTTCACTCAGCCGTCTG